>WLWD01003112.1_pt1 | contig 37335 bp, 33 predicted proteins | sample 6712731 | NCBI WGS metagenome assembly WLWD01 (sample SAMN12718690, study PRJNA576275) | sponge metagenome | isolation source: marine sponge | host: Mycale hentscheli | place: New Zealand: South Island, Marlborough, Capsize Point | collected 2014-11-01 | reverse complement strand
AATGACTGACTCCATTATTGTGTGAACGAACAAAACAGTAGTTTTTATTGTCGCATTCTTTCTCACATTCATACTAAATATTATTTTATAATTTCAAGAAAAAAAACATTAATTGTTACGTTATTATTATATTTCCTCCCACTTTTTGCATATACTGTAAATAATATTAATTGTATTATTGTTCTTTTGCTGAGGTTGCAGTCACACCTCCTTGTACTCAGTGTGGGCTACAGCATTGGGGGTAGATAGAATCATTCGATTTGTGGTGATCACAGCTAGCAAGCACACACACGCATACACACACAACTGTATTTTTATTTTTGCTTGTTTTGAGTGGCGCGTCAATGAGTGGAGGTAGTTAGTGAAGATGCCACTGGAGATGCAGTGTGACTGAGTGAGTGGTCAAACAGCATTCTGTCAGCTTCTCTGATGATGTCCTGCTCAATACACTGTGTGGCGTAGCAACATACAGTGGAAGATATCTCAAGGGTTTCTGGTCAGATTTGAGAATGGTGTGTATGTGTGTGTGTGTGTGTGTGGGTGAGACAGTGGGTGTGTCCCTGAGAACTTGGTGTACTGTTTTGTGTAATCTTTCATGAGTGTACAATGCATATTTGAGTTCAAGAAGATGTTAGTTGTAGATCCACACTTCACTATAAACAGGTTATGTAATTAGTCCAAGTTAAGCAGTATTGTAATCTTACAGCTTAGCTTCATGCTCGAGTACAAGAGGCCAATCAGCTTCCTTTCTCCCTACCTCTCCCATTATGATTACAACAGATGATTTTTTTAATTTTATTATTATTATTATTATTATTATTATTATTGTTATTATTATTATATTATTATTATTATTATATATTTTTAATTTGTAAGAATAGTCCATCATATAGTTTGTACTGGAAGCATGCATTCTCTGCCCCAGGTTAGGATAGTGTTTTCCCACCTGTGGCCATGTTCCCACGGTGTGAATACCAAGCTACTGAGGTGTCAATTTTGTGTTTTCGTGACAAGAATTTAGTGAATTGTATGAATAATTCCCCCTGTGATGTGTTGTGTGGTCAAGAATGAGTTTGGTTGGTTGAACAGCTGAAAGTTTCATTCCCGTAATATATATATATACATGTATACACACACACATATATACATACATATATATAGTATGTATATACATGCACACATCACACACACCGCGAACACTTTGGTGTTCTAGGAATATGTATAAGTTTGCTCAACACCAATTCTATCCTGTATGGAAGTAATTTGACAAGTCAAAGTTTGTAAGTTTGTGTTCCTTACAATATCTATATACATATGATATAACTTCCACACACACACACACACACACACACACACACACACACACACACACACACACACCTGACTGATTTGGTCTTGTGGTTTACAATCTTAAGTTCAAATGTACATCTCTCTATATCCACTGGCTGATATACCTTGGCAAGCATGAGGTGCTAATTGAATTGTCGTGAGAGCGAGTGTTTTGCACTTCATTATCAACTGTGGACACATTCAGAGCTATTCAGCAGCTGTAAGATGCATTTTTTTTACCAGAGGGTACAGAGGGTAAGGGTGCACATCACCTGGGGCAGGTGGTGATGCGGTTGCTGAGTTGGTATGTAGTTGGCCGCGCAATGAGATTAGTTGCATGCGGCGTGAAGTGGATTAATTATATTATAGTGGGGGGATGTCGTTCAGGAATTAAATTACGCTAACCGTAAGTAGTAATGGTAGTAGTGATGACTCCTTGAAGTCCTAGAATCCCCTACTCTCTCTCTCTCTCTCTCTCTCTCTCTCTACCTCCCACCTGGGAAGTTTTACTTCTTCAGTTTATATTGTATGTGTGAGTATGCGTGTGTGTGTGTCACTGTGTTATGTGTTAGTATAAGTTTGTGTGTGACACATGTAGGATGTGGTACTGTATAAGTATGTACATGTGTATGTTTCTCTATGCAAGTATGAAACATCCTCCAGCTATTTAACAAATACAATTGGAATTCAAGTCATTAAAACCTTAATTATGACTCTAGCTTGCTATTGTTTTGTTTTTTTGTTGTTGTTTTTTGTTTTTGTTTTTTGGCAATTTAACTGTTTAGTAAACTGGTACAGCAAGATACTGCAAGAAAGAGTAAAATCAATTATCAAACTATTGTTTGATAGCTCAGTTATTGTTTAATTGGAGTCGAAAATTTATACAACTAATTTAGTAATTTTTAACACCTTTGAGTATGTATGTATGTTACATTGTAGATGTGTTTTTAATACTATAGGGTCTCCAGCCAGAACCAACAGTCTGCCTAAGGAGGGCAAGATGAAGCGATGGAAGAGAAGGTTTTCTGAGAGTTTTCTCAGACCGCCAACCAATTCGCGCGATGAAACTCCATCTCCGTGTGATCCATCCAAGTCTCTATCTCGTGTAGGCAGGCCGGCCTCTCTCGTGCTACAAGGCAGTGCTACTAATGTGAGTGTGACATTTAGAGTCAGTTGGTATTATGTATTTGGCATGCTTGTCTGTCAGTAATGACATATCCTTATTCATGAATAATTCATGAGGTCAACTGAGTTGGTAAAAAATCAGTTTAAGTTGGTGCAATATAGTAGATTAGTGAGCAAGTGAAGACCAGTAAGGAAAGTGTGACAATGGTTATATAAAATCCAATGGCTAGAACATGGAATTTGATACATCAAATGTCACTGTGTGGTGGCGTAGTTTAAATTGTAAATTTTTTTCTTTTGTTTTTGTTGTTGTTGTTGTTGCTGGTTATTTACTGATGTATATTATTAAATGCAAGTTACAATCTCCTACATCATTTCCCACATTTCCTCTGGAGATTGATGACTATTGAAGATAAGAGTGTCCCACATGTGCATGTATACATACATGTAAAATGACAAGCTGTTATGGCTACATAGTTTTATGTTGTTTTGCTATCAGTCTAGATTGTTCTACAAAACGGTCATGTGTTAATTAAATCAGCCAATATTGCATGACTAGTATACATATTACATCAGTCGTGTGTGTGTGCGTGCGTGCAGGGGGTTGGGTCTCCTGCAGATTGTCATCATTCTCAAGTGTCGAAGCGCAGCTCTCTGAATGTTCCCTCCACATCTAGATTTGATGCTATCGGCCCTGCCCAACTAGACCACACCCCTTCTAGAGCTTTTGGATCTACAGGGTCGCTACCGAGAAGAAGATATTCAGAAGTAAGAACAAAATTAATAGAGAACAGTGACAGTAATGTATCATGTGTAAGGTAAAGGGTCGTCATATTCACATGTGCGGTTGTATGTAGATGGGATCTCCATTTGGCAGGCTGGAGGCCTATCAGAAGTTGGAGCAGCTTGGAGAAGGTTCTTATGCCACTGTCTTCAAAGGAGTGAGTAACGTCAATGGCCAACTGGTAGCTCTCAAGGAGATCAGACTCAACTCCGAAGAAGGCACTCCTTTCACAGCTATTAGAGAAGGTACCGTTGACAATGTCTTTTGTGGTAAAATACAAATGTTGTAATTAATGCAGCTAACGATGTATTTATTTGTACTTACATTTTATACACCATGTTTATTTTTCAGCATCTCTTCTGAAAGGTTTGAAGCACAACAATATAGTAACTCTGCACGACATCATTCATACCGCAAGTAATCTCACTTTCGTCTTTGAATATGTGGTAAGGGGTCATCAGTGTTAATTGTTAACATCTTCAGCCAATGATAAGTGAATATTTGTCATTGTTTTAAAAAAAATTAAGTTTTGTGGTGTGTAATATTTGTTATACATTAAAAAAAAATAGTTTTAGTTTAGTATTCATAATAAATTTATTAATTGTTTTTGTTATTGCAAACCAACTAGGACACTGATCTCAGTCACTACATGGAGCGTCATCCCGGTCCCTTGTCTCCTCACAACATCCAGCTGTTCATGTTCCAGTTGCTGAGAGGACTGGATTTCTGCCACAAGCGCAAGATTCTACACAGAGACCTCAAACCTCAGAACTTACTCATCAGTGACACTGGAGAACTCAAACTAGCCGATTTTGGTAAGACCTCATTTTGTGGAGTGCTTGTGCTTGTTATTGTTGGTCTTTTTTTTTTTTGATATTAATTATTATTTTTGTCATGTTTTGACAAATTAGCAGCTGAGTAGTTGGTTTGTTTAGGTTAAAGCTATGTATCGTTAGAGCATGACTTGTGTAGTATTATTATTATGATGACCATTATTATCATTACATATTATTATTATTGTTATTATTATTATATTATTATTATTATTTTAGCATTTTTAATTTATTTCATGATTTTTTCCCTCGTGTTTGTGTGTGTGTGTGTGTGTGTGTGTGTGTGTGTGTAGGTCTGGCTAGAGCAAAGTCTGTGCCCACTCATACCTACTCACATGAAGTAGTGACATTGTGGTATAGACCTCCGGATGTACTCATGGGCTCCACCGAGTACTCCACCCCCCTGGACATGTGGTGAGTGTTGTTACCTTGGTAACAGTTGTCAATGACAACACTGCCAGCGATTTTGTTAATTTAGTATGATTTTTTTTTTTATTGTTCCTATTGTATAGGGGAGTTGGGTGTATATTTGTGGAGATGTTGACAGGAAAACCTCTCTTCCCTGGAATCAAAGGTGTCTACGATCAGCTCAACAAAATATGGAGTGTAAGTATGTGTGTGAGTATTGTCCAGTAATGCCGTCAATTGTCCCATGGGACCTTAAAAAATAGATCATTGGATGCCACATCAAACTGTTAAATTTGAAACATTAATCGCAAGAATCACCTTTTTATAGTTGAATATTCGTGCAAGCCTTTAGTGTTTGTTATTTTCACATGAGTGGTACATCCAATGGAGTGTTGCTCCTGGTAATTTCTTGTTGTTGTAGAATATATAAGTAATTGCATTCCAACTTTTATGTTTATTTTTATGTAGCTATGTGTTTGGCATCGTTTGTTATTTGCAGTATGCATTAGTAGTTATTGTTTTTGCTATTAGGTTCTGGGCACACCCACAGAGCAGACATGGCCGGGAGTATCGAGTTACCCTGACTACAAACCAAGTTAGTACTGGCATCTAACTTACTAATGAGACTCACTCATTGATGTGTTTTGTGGATGTTTTTAGATCATTTTGTGAGTGCCAGAGCCAAGTCCCTGGAGTCTGTTTCTCCAATGTAAGGAACTGATAACAATTCTGTCTTACATAACAACAGATGATTGTGATTCCAGTTGGTATTGACGGACGCTGTTTTTCCTTTTAATTATTAGAATTTTCATTGATTGAGCTGTTGTTACAATAGTAGATGCTTCACACACTCTGTGTCTGAAATCTATATAATTGGCAAGCGAGACACTCTCAGGGGTAACACAATTAAAAATCGGGGATGTTTGTTTGTTTATATACATATATGTGTGGACATGTATGTCATTTTGTACTTTGACCCTCACGTATTTTTGTGTTAGCTCAGTGCTCAACCCCGTCCCAAACTTCACTAAACAGAATACTCTGGTTTATCAATCATTACCCGTATCATCCTAGAAATTGAATTGTTTACCGCTTTGAATTTTTTTGCGGGTGTAGTTAAAACTCGAAAACTTACCGGAGTTCCATTTCTATTCGAGTTAGTGGCGGTGGTAAGTTAATACGCTATTTGTCATAGTTATAAGCCCTACGCAACAGTATTTACTTGAAAATTCATTGTCCACTAGAGTAAACATGTATATTCAGTTGTGTGTGTTACAACTACTTAATGTGATGTGTTGTTTTTTTATGCTGCTTTTTTTTTTTCTTTTTTTTTCCCAGTTCAAACAGTTGCGGGGAGTCATTACTGTGGTATTGAACCTACTATGGTATTGAACCGCCTTTACCATATATACGTAATTAACAAAATTCGACTTTTTTTTTAGTAGCTTGAGTGTTAGAAGTTAAAATCTAACGATTGTTGTTTTAAGCTCGCTCGCCATTTGAGCTCAAGCACACCACTAGTAATAGCATGCTTGTCCGTCACTTATGAGAAGATTGAGCTTGTGCTGTATCTCAAAGAGTCATAACTACATATCATACATAGTTTGGCTAGAATAGGAGATGGGCTTCAATTACCAAGGCACTAATTAGAGCAGCAATAAACTTTTAACTTGATTTTTTTTTGCTTACAAATTTTTGAGAGTATTTCAGGGGGCCCCACCCTAAATGAACCCATGCTATGCTATGTGCTATCTGTAACCATGAATAATATTATTATTACTATTATGTTCATTGTTAATAACATTATCACTTTATTATTATTATTATTATTATTATTATTGCTAAAATAATAAGTGTATATATTTATATTGTCAGGCTGTCAGAGTTCCTGAGAGCAGGCTGTCTAGCTGCCAAGTTTCTGGGGTTGATTCCAGCAGATAGAATATCAGCAACAGATGCCTTGTCTCACAATTACTTCTCATCTCTCCCAAAAGCAATCTTCTCCATCTCTGACAGTGAGTTTGACTGTATCACTAGAACATTGGAAACTGTGTCCTTTTGTAATCATTGTTTATTACTAGTTGATGTTGTGTTGTTGTTTCTGTTGTTTTTTTTTTGTTGTTGTTCTTTTTTTTGTTTTTTTTGTTAATGTTTAGCATAAGCTGCCCATTATCAACCGGTACCTTTTATGGTCCTCTCGGTTCTATTATCCATAGTCATAAGTTTGTGGACATATGCAGAAAGTTTTATCAACTTGTATAGTGTGCGATTATTCAGGAAAACATTCACAATAGTAACACTGAGCTTTGTAATAGCTGCTGTTAAGTATTTTGCCTGTCTTTTGCCAAGGAGGAAAGGAATGACAACGATGTGCTTTGATTGGTAGGTACAAGAAATGGATGTTCGAGATCAAAATCAAGTTTACCCACACTATAGCTACAAAAAAAAATCTCTACCATAATTTTTTTCTAATTTTTTTTATGTATTAATTTGGTACTAACTCTAAATGTCCAGAGTATGTTTATAATTTGTTGTCAATTGGGAGAAGAGTTCTGCCACTCGAATTAAGTTCCAAACTTTGGGACTTGTTTTGATGGAAACTCCATCGTCATGTGACGTGTGGGAAAGATGGTAAATAGGGTGTTGAAGTTCTGGTTGATAATTGGCACTTACTGTTAATTAATTAGGATGTCAATGGAATCAGCACTGTCTTTGAGATTATTTTTTTTAATCTTGAAAAGGGAATGCTGTTATACATTAAACTAATGTGTGTGTGTGTGTGTATGTGTGTGTGCCTAGGTACATCTATATTTTTAGTTCCTGGAGTCAATTTCTACGGTTCGTGAAATACATTTTTTTTTTTGCCATAATTATTTGTATTTGTGTGTTATTTGTACCATTGATGTATCAATTAGACTATTTGTTTGTTTTTAATTTTATTTGCACATTTTGTAATAATGTCATGCACTTGTTTAATTTTTATTTTTCTATCAAATAATATGATACCTCTGTTAGCATAGTTAGTAAGTCAACTCTTTTTTCTTCTCCACCAACGTGCGCTAGATAACTTATACCTCTGGCAGAGCAGGTAATGCTCGTACAATGGTCCTCGAATCCAACGGGCAAGAAGACATATCCTGCGGTGGTATTAATCCTTTTAGGCTGATAAGTGGGAATACTGTATTGACATGACTGATTCCTATATTGGTATACCGGAGGGTGGGCTCCTTTAATTACATATAGCTAATTGGTTGTTACTAACTTTCCAACACACCTTGCATGGTTCACTTTATGTTTAAAGGTGTAATTTTGTGAAACTTTGAAAAGTAGTGATCGTGTAAACTGTAGGCAACAATAGTGAGTAGAAGTAGCAATGAGATAATTATGCTACAGTGCGTGGGCAGTTGGCAGAAATTGATTTTTGGAGGGGAAGAACCTGTAGGAAGCGATAAATATCCTTTATTGGGAAGCTCCAGTATGCCTACTGCATGGTTAGATAGTGGGGGGTGGGGACAATACTGGGCAGGATAAGCTGTGCGTGTGTTGCAGATACGATAGCAATATGAACTCGGGCGAGGTAGAGAGGGCTATCCTAGCCCTGCCATAATGCCAAAATATTGGCAAGTACATTCTAGTGGGAGGAAATGGGGCTGAGGAGAGTCCAGAAATGAAGCTGGTGGTTTTCATACAAAGGTAGCATGGACCAGGAGGCAACCTTCAGCAATAGCTACCTCAAAATGTTCACATCAGACATCAGTGGGACAAAAGCCCTCATAAAACTAACTTCAAGTTCATTATAATTAATATTGCTTTTATTATTATTAATATTTTTTATTATTATTATATTATTATTATTATTATTGCGCGCTCAGAGTTGGGGGGTGGAGTTGAAGAATCAAATTAATACGAATCAATAGTTAGCTTCGTACCTAAAAATCGAAATTCAGACGTACTGGATGGCCGGAATGAACTCATATTTTGTACACAGGGTACACACCACATTAAAAAAAACATTACAACAAGTTTTTTCTTTTAAATAGGATACAAAAAAAAATAATAAAAAAATATTTAAAAAAATGGAAAACAAATACTAATATCAAAAATACAGTGTTGTAATGTTGTGGGAAGCCCCTAGGCTACCGCTGGAAAAAAAAATCGACTTCGTAACTGCAACGGTCACCACTAAATTTCGCTGAATAGCCGTAAGGTTTGTACCGTTGTTTCTCCGTTCCTGGTCGGTCTTTCTTCTTGAAACTTGGTTTATAAGAGCTGTCTGTTGGTGTCTGTTTCAACTGCAACAACAAAGTAAGCCTACATTGAACAGACAACGAGAAATAAATACATAGCATAACTCCTCCATCTGCGGTTTAGCGCTGCAGTTTCAAGTGGTACTGCACCCTTAAGAAAAGGAATATAGCTAAAAAGGCAGAGCCATAAAAAGTACTGCTATGAGAATGAAATATTGAGTAGGTAATAATAGGTTGCAATAAATTCATTCGGTGTTGTTTTGGTTAACTAAAACTAAAACTAAAAGTCATAGAGTGATGAAAAAAAATAACAAAACAAAAGTTATTTTTTTAATCAAATCTAAAAACATATTAATCATTTTGGTGACATCACTGAAAGAAGAATGACCAGTAGCTAGTAGTCCCAGGAAGCAAATCCCTTTACCTAGTCATTTCTTTGTCTCACCTGAGTAAAACTGTTGGACAGCTGTCTGCAGTTGCTTGACTATCTTGCCTCCAAAAAGCCAAAACTAAAACTAAAATGGGAACTTTAGTAATTTGAAAAACTAAAACTAAGACTAGAATTGAAATTAGTACATTGGATAAACCAAACTAAAACTAAAATTTATTGTAGTCGTTGTTAGCAAAAAACTAAAACTTAAATTAATCTTTATTGAAATATTTTTTTGTCAATAAACTATTACTAGCTAATTAAATGTAAATATTCAACCAAACAACATTTTAATTATAATACAAGTCAATTACAGTATAAACATTTTGACTTCTACAACATAAAATTAGTTAATATTTTACATGCTGCAAAAAGTCATTACACAAATATATTTATGTCCTACTATGCATGTTTGCTGTTGTTCTGATAAGATGTGATTTGGGACATTCAACTAATGATGCACACACGGGGAAATGCATGAGTGTGTGTGAGTGCGTTTGTACGTACACGCATCACATGACATGCACCTGAACATATGCCACGCATGCACAGACACACATTTTCCATGAAAATAATCACTCTCATAGCATGACTAAAACGTGTTATCAATTCCAGTGCATGACCTAATTCAATCCTGAGGCATTACTTAATCGGAAAAACCATATAAATAAGTAAAGTTCAGTCGTTCATGCCTCATTTGTATTGGTTGTGGCATAATCTGTACTGTCATTAACATTGTGGTTTAGTGTCATTTCCTGTGTGTCTGCTAAGTCGTAACTAGCTAGAAGCTAGTAAGTGAAGCTAAACACAAGCATTACATGTTTACATGGTGGCAGCGTAGGGATTGAATTTCGTCATCGAAAATATCGCCTAGCTATTTGTTTAACTATGAGTGAGGAAACCGAAGGGGCAATGGCCATCACTAGAGTATCTACCAACATTGCATTACAACCACCGGAAAAGTTTTGCTTCAGAAATCCGGATGGGTGGCTTAAATGGAAAAGGCGCTTTCAGCAATTCTTGACAGCATCCTGCTTAGACAAGCAGATCGACGAAAGGAAAATAAGTACACTACTGCATTGTCTGGGAGACGATGCAGACGAGGTTCTTACGTCTACAAGTTTTACGGCCGAAGAGAGATCGAGCTATGACCGCGTCATCCAGAAATTAGATGAATTTTTCAAAGTTTGCAGACACAAGCTCTACGAACGCGCAAGGTTCAATCGCAGAGACCAGAAAAAAGGAGAAAGCGCAGAAGCATAAATCACTGAGTTATACAAACTAGTGGAATCGGGTGAATACGGAACTATGAAAAACGAATTGTTAAGAGACAGATTAGTTGTCGGAATTCCAGATAAAAATTTATCTGAACAGCTTCAGATTGATGCCGACCTTACGTTGGAAAAGGCAAAAAAGATAATCAGCCAATAAGAAGCGGTGCATGAAGAAAGCAGTGATCTCATGGGAAGATCCAACCCATCACTCAATCTTGATGCTATCAGGGAGAAACGAGGTGGAAGCAAAAGGCCAAAAGGTGGGTCCAAGTATCAACCCCAAACCTCGACATCTCACCAACCTCAAAGCTCGGAGGTGGAGCAAGAGAGGTGGAGCAAGAGGTGGAGCAAACTTATCGTATGCTGTGTGGTAAACCTCAACACGGCTCTAAAGACAAAAGTCCAGCCAAAAATGTTAGTTGCTTCAGATGTAAACAGTTAGGTCATTATGGGTCTCAAAAATGGTAGCTACAGTCAAAGAGAATATTCAAGATTTTGATGTAGCATTCTTGGAAATATACTTCCTGTATCACATGTATATATTCTGGTTGTAACTGTTTTATGAGAGGCTTTTGATATGATCATTCGGAGTGATAGGACAATCCTATTGTAAGGCTAAGCGCTGCAAGTAAAACATAATACTACATGGTGGCAGCGCTGGGCCATGGCAGATGCAGAACCGTCTCGAGTATCTACGAACATTGCTCTACAACCACCTGGGAAATTTAACTTAAAAAACCCCGATGGTTGGATCAAGTGGAAGCGACGATTTCAACTATTTATGACTGCATCGTGTTTGGACAGGCAGGAGGACGACCGAAAAATTAGTACCTTGTTGTATTGTTTGGGTGACGACGCGGAAGAGGTACTAACATCGACCAGTATTTCAGCCGAACATCGAAAAATTTACGATCAAGTACTGGAGAAGTTCGATGAATTCTTCAAGGTGCGACGCAACGTGATATACGAGCGAGCCAGGTTCAACAAGAGGGACCAGAAAACAGGTGAAAGCTCAGAGGCATACATCACGGAACTCTACAAATTAATTGAATCGTGCAAGTACGGTCTAATGAAGGATGAATTGTTACTTGATCGGCTCGTCGTTGGTATTGTGGACAAAAAGCTGTCGGAACAATTTCAAATGGACGCTGAATTGACAATCGAAAAAGCGAAAAAGGTCATCCGTCAGCAGGAGGCAGTGAGAGAGCAGAGCACAGATCTCATGGGAAAATCAGACCAATCAGCTCATATCGAGGTTGTGAGGGAGCAGCATAGTCACTCGAAGCGGTCAGCGGGGAAGCAATATCAGCAAACCCGAGCCCACAAAGGTGGAGCGAAACTATCGAGTCATCAGCGTGGATGCATGAGATATGGGAAAGAAAGACATCCCACTCGAGACCAGTGTCCCGGCAAGGGAGCTACATGTCATAAGTGCAATCGAGTAGGACATTATGCTTCAGTTTGCCGGTCAAAAACAGTAGCTGCTATAGAGGACGAAGCTTCGGATGACGTCGTATTTCTTGACGTGGTCACAACCGACGAAAAGAAAGTCTGGTTCGAAACGGTTCAGCTCCAGGGCACGAACGTAAAATTCAAATTAGACACAGGAGAGGAAGTCACAGCTATTTCGAGCGACGTAGTTGAAACGTTGTCGGTTCAGCTCGTGAGACCTTCTCGAGTTTTACAAGGACCTGCTGGACAAAAACTCCAAGTGCTGGCAGTTTACTGGAAAATTAGCCTACAACAACAAGATCACAAATCAGATCATCTTCGTGGTGAAAAATCTTCACACAAATCTATTAGGACTACCAGCAATTTCAGCGCTGTCTCTCTTACGGCGAGTGGAGGTGGCAGTAACGACGGAAAAAACGGAGAAAGAAATGATAATTGAGCAGTTCTCATCGCTATTCAATGGTCTTGGTAGTTGGGGAGAGGAGTATAGAATCAAGCTTAAGGATGACGCAAAAACATTTGCTCTCTTCACTTCCAGGAAGACTCCGTGAAAAAGCGCGTGAGGAGCTGGAGCGCATGGAGAGCCTTGGGGTGATCAGCAAAGTTGAAGATCCAACGGAATGGTGCTCTGGATTAGTAGTTGTCCCGACAAAGTCTGGGCAAGTCCGACTCTGTGTGGATCTGAAACAGTTGAATCGTTCCGTGCTGAGGGAAACACATCCGATCCCTGGAGTTGACGAGACACTAGCAAAACTAGCGAATGCCAAAGTATTTTCAAAGCTGGATGCAAACAGTGGCTATTGGAAAATTCCACTTGCCAAAGAATCACGGCCACTCACGACGTTTATTTCACCATTTGGGTGGTACTGTTTCAACAAACTACCCTTCGGCATTTCAAGTGCACCAGAGTTATTTCAACGGCGCATGAATGCTATACTCGAAGGCTTGGAGGGAGTCACTTGCCTGATCGATGATATTCTAGTTTATGGAAAAAATTCGAAAGAACATGACGAAAGGCTTCTTAAACTTTGAAACGTCTGCAACAGAAAAACGTAACCCTAAATAAAGAGAAGTGCGAGTTCAAGAAAGAATCGATCAAATTTTTGAGCCATGTCATTGTGTGAGATTAGAGTTCCCAGGAGCTTCTTGACCTTCTGGCTAAGGAAGGCTAGAATAAGTTCCCCAGAATAGAGATTAATCAGTTCTAGGCAGGTCGCTGCCAACAGGAGTTAAGCTTCCCTGAGCCCGAGAGAGGTTAATTCTTGGTTCAGTTAGTGTCATAGGTTAATATGAGATACAGCAAAAACTCCCAGAATGATACTTAGCCAGCCAATATATAGAAAACCAGCTATCTCAAATGAATAAGGGTGCATGAGAAAAAGATACATAAATAAACTAGTTAATAATTACATAATTGAAGAATGCAAAGTAAGTAATGATATAATTGATAAATAGAAGAGTAGATAATTAAATAATTACTGAAGAAGGACATGGGAAGTACATCAGAGTCAATTATGGGTGGAAACAAGTAAAAAAAGAGTACAAAATCCAGTTACGTGAAGATGCCACTCCATTTGCATTGTTCACACCAAGAAGAGTTCCGTTCCCACTACGAGAAAAAGTGCGCAAGGAACTTGAGCGCATGGAACAACTGGGAGTGATTTCCAGAGTGGATGAGCTACTCCATGGTGTGCAGGGTTGGTGGTGGTGCCTAAATAGGCTGGAGAAGTAAGACTTTGCGTCGACTTAAAACCACTCAATGAGGCAGTGCTGCGAGAGGTACACCCGATACCCGGGGTGGATGAAACCTTAGCAAAACTGTTGGGAGCTCGAGTATTTTCCAAACTCGACGCGAACAGTGGATATTGGCAAATACCACTAGTGGAGGAGTCACGCAAGCTAACTACGTTTGTGACCCCGCACAGAAGGTTCTGTTTCAACAAATTGCCATTTGGTATTTCTAGTGCTCCAGAACTGTTCCAGCGACGAATCAACGGTATTTTGGATGGTCTTGACGGTGTAATTTGTATGGTGGATGATATACTAGTTTTTGCAAGAGATGCTAATGAGCACGACCGCAAACTTCAGCAAGTTCTGGAACGCCTTCAAGAAAAGAATGTAACGTTCAACAGGGAAAAGTGCATGTTCAGAAAGAAGTCTATCAAATTTCTTGGACACTTGATCGACTCTGATGGAGTTCGAACCAATCCTGACAAGACTACAGCAATTGTGAAGATGGCAGAACCAAAGTTAGTCCCCGAGCTGCGCAGGTTTCTTGGCATGGTGAACCAGTTGGGGAAATTTTCGTCATCCTTAGTGGAGCTAACTCAGCCGCTGAGAGAATTATTGAGTTCGAAAGTGGTTTGGACTTGGGGATCTAGACAACAAGAGGCCTTCAAAAATGTCAAGGAGGAACTGTCTAAACCCATAGTGCTGGCGAAATATGACCCACAAGCACCACTAAAAGTTTCTGCTGATTCCTCGTCATTTGTGCTGTTCTTTTGCAGAGGTCTGAAGAAACCTGGAAGCCAGTGGTATACGCTTCCCGAGCACTACTGGAAACAGAGCGCCAATACGCTCAGATTGAAAAAGAGGCTTTAGCGGTGACTTGGGCCAGTGAGAAGTTTCTGGATTATATTTTGGGACGAAAGTTTGAGCTAGAAACCGATCATAAACCACTCATTCCTCTGCTGAGTAACAAGCAACTTGACTTAATGCCACCAAGGATACTGAGATTCAGATTGAGACTTTCTAAATTTGATTACACTATTTCTCATGTCCCAGGGAAATTTCTCTACACTGCTGATGTTTTATCCAGAGCTCCTGTGGAAGGAATTGGTAAAGAAGCAGTTTTACAAGATGAAGCAGAAGCTATGGTAGATGCAGTGGTCCAGTCTCTACCAACATCACCAGAAAGGTTAAGAATTTATCAACAATCTCAAACTGAATACAGTTTGTCAGCAATTGATATCATCATGTCGAAATGGATGGCCAAGTAAAAAAGACGCCGATCCTGAAATACAGCCATACTTGAAATATCAAGCTCATATCACTGAAAATGAAGGTTTGTTAATGTTTGATCAGAGAATTATAGTACCTAAATCACTGCAAAAAGAAACTCTACTAAAAGTTCATGCAGGACATCAGGGAATTGAGAGATGCAAAGCCAGAATTAAGCAATCTACTTGGTGGCCAGGAGTGAATAACCACATCATTCAGTTAGTGGAAAATTGTGTGGAAATGTGCTAAAAACTTACCAGCAAAGACGGAACCTCTGATGACTACTCCACTTCCTGAGTACCCTTCCTACTAGTACCCTGAAGTATTGCAATTAACATCAACTACTTCCGCCATGGTCATTAAGGCTCTTCAGTCTGTATTCGCGCGGCATGGAATTCCCGAAGTAGAAAGGAGTGACAACGGTCCTCAGTACGGTTCACAAGAATTCACCGAATTTGCCAGCTCTTTTGAATTTAAACACATTACTAGCAGCCCTCGCTATCCCCAAAGCAATGGCCAAGCGGAGCTAAAAGTTATAACTTTAAAATCAATGCTAACCTGTTCCGACGATCTCCACACAGTTTTACTGAGCTATCGTACTACGCCTTTTCCGTGGTGCAATCTTAGCCCAGCAGAATTATGTATGGGAAGAAAGCTGAGAACTTCTATACCGATTGCTACCACAGTATGTTAACTCCACAGTGGCCTTACCTGATTGGCCAATGCAAATGAGTAACAAAGGGAGATGTGTGGTTTGTTTGGACTTGATTAGTAAGAAATCCCTACCTACTGTAGGTCACCGTCATGATTCAAGGATTCAATGTGAATACTGCAAGGTTCCTCTATGTGTAGCTGCACAAAGAAACTGTTTCAAGAAGTATCATACATCAGTCAACTTTTCTCACTAAAATATTTTACATATTCACCTTAATTTGGTCAATCTACTGTAAAATTTAAACTCATAATTTAGCTACTAACAATATAAAACTAGTAGAAAGTCAGTTTCTTACCAAGGTAATTGATATGGACACATAGTAGGTAGCTCTCAAGTGTTTTCTAAGTAGGTGATAAGTGGTTCAATTGTGGTTTACATAATAAAGTTGTTGCTAAGCAACCAAAATATTTTTTTTTTTATTAATTCTTGGCTCATTGTCAACAATTTTTTCTATTGTTGCTATGGAGTCCATATTATGTCTGAATTTTTATAATTTTTTTACAAAAATCCTCAAAATGTCAAATAAACTTGCCGGTGAAAGGGTTAACATTGTGGTTTGTATCATTTCCTGTGTGTCAGCTTATATAATGTTATCACTTGTAGTCATAGTCTTTGTCTCTGTTCTAATAGTCACTGTCACAGTTACAGTTGAGATATTGAATCTATAATACTTATACTAAAGTCGTAACTAGCTAGTAGCTAGTAAGTGAAGCTAAACACAAGCATTACATTGGTAATGAAGGATATCGACAACACGAAAAAAATGGAGGTATTGAGACAATCAAATCTCAAGTACACTCAAACCTCTCTTATCCGGACAGTCTGGGACCAAGGGGTGTCCGTAACTAAGAAATGTCCGTAACTCAGAAATACTTAATTTATTCGGTGATGAACAATGTATACAATTAATTATTTGATAATTGAATTAGTATATTACTTAAAATTAACAAAAACACTTGTAAATACATGAATCGATTTATTTAAAATATGAAGTGATTGCAGGTGTGTGTTGGCTTTGGACTCCAACCACTCCAAAGCAGTATCGAAAGCAGCACAATCTTGCGATGAAGTAAGTGCATTTGAAGAAGCTTCATCTTCATTTTCGGACTCAGATTCTTCTCTCTCTTGCAACACATCTACAATTTCTTCATCGTTCATGTCCAAATATCATTCACTGTAGATTTTGGAACACCAAACTGTCCAGACACTGCCTCACTGACTTCCCTTTCTTAACTTCTGATATTTATCTCCAGCTTTCTTTCTAGAGTTAAAACGCTACGCTTGCGTTTAGTTACCGCGACCTTGCCTCCACCACCGCTGGTCGTTGAGTTCTTAGAAAAACTAGCAGCCCCACTGCCTTTCAAAGAGTTTTGAGAAGGACGCCGCCGGTCAACGAGTTCTGAGAAGAACTAGCGGTAGACGCACTAACTGACTGTTGATTTCCCTGCTCCATCCCTGCCCACAACGAATACACTCGAAGTGCCACGCGCGAAATATTTTCCCGATTTTATTCGTTTAATTTGGTAGCTTTCCGACTAAACTTACGATCCGTACGCAGTCAATAATTTTAGTTCGTGTCCGGTAGACAGAGGTGTCCGTAACTTAGACAAACGGATAAGAGTGGTTCGAGTGTACTCCAAATTGAGGCCGAGTAATTGAACACAATTATGTCAATCATGAATCTCATTGGGCTTATTCCATCAAGATTAGGGTCAGAGAAGACGTGGTGGGGGGAGAGGGGAGAGATTGGGTCATAGGATTTGGTCACAGTGTAGGTAATAAAACATGTGACAGGTTTATCTACGAAGGATAGCCATATACTCTCTCCCTATTACTTAGTGGCAAACATTTGTTAAACTTTACTACTGCAGTAACAATAGTGGGAACAAGCTAACATAATATTCTGTTCTCAAGTAGCGTACTACCTGAAGTAGTTGAATAGAAAGAATTTTTACTACCTTATGGGCAGTATAAGTCATGCATAATTAGAAGAATACATCTCAAAATAGCTGTCCGTAAGCATAGAAATTACTGTTAATACTGCTGCTAGGCAGCTAATTGAGTAATCAATTTGCAACTACTTTTGCCAATCTTAAATTTATAAACATGGCCCAAAAACAATCATAATTTGCTTTGTCCAATTCAATACTATAGTAAGATGTCAGTAATCAGATCGTCAGTTATCCGAACTCTTCACTTAACTGAACACCAAAAATCTAACAGTACCATGTGCAGATGTTAAGAATTGCTTGACCACGCCCCTTCACTACTGCTTTTATAATAAATTTTCTATGGTGTTCAGTTATCCAACACCTCTCAGTCCCAACTTGTTCAGATCACTGACATTCTACTATACACAGCTGATAACTATACACAGCTCAGTTTTAAGTCAATTGCCATGGGGACATTTAGTCACACCCCCCAAATTTTTTTCCCAGTGTCAATATCCCTAACTACCACAGTAGCAACCAAAAACCATAAGAATGCTATCCCATTTTACACTGATTATGTAAGCTAACAGTTGAATGGAATAGGGAAACCACCCCAGTAATAATATTTTGGAAGGGGCTTTTTTAACAAAGTAAAAAATTCTGAGCAGATATGATTTAGGTGAGTTAACATTTCAGAGAATTTAAATGGTTTTTAAATTGGTTCAAATGTGCAATTATTTTTTTTTTAGACTGAAAAACTGATCAATAAGCTGCTGGTCAGCTAGGCTTATGCAATGATATGATAGGGCAAGAAAGGAATACAAACTAAAATAAGTCAAGAATCAGTGTCACTGCCACTACTATCATCTTCTGAGGAGTCATCAGTCTTTTTTTTTTTTTTTTTTCTCGCTTCTTTGGTGCTGGTATGAGGCAAGTTAGTGAAGGATCTGACTTTAGCATATGTTCTTTCATAATGTATCTAAGTCTTTCGACATCATCAGGTATTCCTTGGTGGATTCGCTCCAACTTCATGATGTGAGCAAGAATGGATTCAGCACCTTGCTCTCCCATTAATCCTGAACCAAGCCGCAATCTCCTAACCCAGGGCACAACATGGTCCTCAAGAATGTGCATCTTGGGGAGCACTGTAGCTTTGGGAAATGAACGTCTGTAAAACTTCAAGAAGTTGATGATATTAGTCTCTATTACAATGAAGTAAGTATAAATAAAAAATAAAAAAAAACAACTTATATATATATATATCTACCTAGTTTGTCTATTTCCCTATCAGACATGCAATTGGAGGAATTGTCCTCTCTGTGGCACTTGCCAAACAGAGTAAAGGCAGTGGTGAATTTGTCCACACCTGGTTGATATCTGCAGCAATGGTTGGATGGGTGGATGCCACTTCCCTTAGTTTGCTGGAGATAAAGGAGATGCTCTTTTTCTAGAGGGGATTAAAAAAACAAAAACAGTCAAGCTCAGAATTCCAATCTATACTAGTCTACCTTAAGTAATTTGTGGACAGTGATTGCCGATAAAGGTACCTCCTTAGTACGCCTGACGTTTTACCCTCAGTGCCTGGAGGCTCCTGTCCAACAAGCTATAGAGAGTCCCCTTGGCATAATCAAACTCCTTTTTGAGGGTATGTTCGTACTCAGATATTTCTTTTGACTATTTTATCATGAGCATTAGTAAATATTTGGGTATTACATGTACTATGGTACCTTCTCACTGATGAACAGTTGTGAAGTAGCCAGATCTGCCTTCAACTGGTCACAGAGATCATCTGCACTGTCCACAGCCAGCGTGTGAAAAGTAATCATCTGTGTAATTAAATCGGCATAGTTGCGTTCAGTTTGCAACTCCACCCTCATATCACCCAGTTTCTTGAAGGATGGGCTACTACTTCCTCGAGAAGACAGCTTAAAATCTAGCTCAGAGCAGGCTTCTTCAAGGAGGGTCCACAGCCGATTGAAAATCCCAAGGGACAAGTGGAGGCCTGGTATGCAGACCTGTGAATTAATCAATTTTAATTTTATTTTGATTATCTAGAGGTAATTCTTACATTGTCTAGCGGAATATCAAATATATTAAATAACTTTGCCCTGCCAGGAAGTGAACCTAGAGTGGTCGGCTTCGAGGGAGTCCAATGTTCTGGCTGGAAAAGATCCTCTACTGGCCAAGGGTTCCACCAATTAACTTGGTATTGTACACCACAAGCAATTATGTCGACCTAAAGGTGAGGTGCACATGTAATTATATAAAAATGATTTTTAAAAAAATATTTTTAATAATTTTATTAAAGCACATACCACTGGCACCACTGAGGCCATACATACGGCAGAGATACTCATAGTCTCCGGAAAAGAAAATCTTGACAGTGCAATTCCTAAATGCAAGTATTTTTTTAAAAGTAACCACAAAATGTTTTGCTTTTGATTACTTGATGTTCATCCCCTGAGCTTCTATGACATGCTCCCTGTACATGTCTAGTGCTGTGTGGAGGTTTATGACTGTATCACCGGCCTTAAAAACAGAGAGAAGAGTGGTCCCTTTCATGGAGCTTTGGATGGGCAGTGTTGACAAGCTGAAGATTCAGCTTAAAGCTGCCACGCCCCTTGTCACCACCAAGCTTTACCCAAATCTCATCTGAAGGTATGGCACCATCATGCCATGTCAAACCAGCAGTAGACCTTGAATGAAAAAAGATTTTTTGTGTCATTTATTCAATATAGACCCTTCCCCCTGTGGATTCTATGGCGATGAATCTCATTAGCAAAGCAATTAGTAAGTTGTATAGGCATTGGTTAACATTACCTTTCATGTTTATCCACTATTTCTGCTATTGCAGCTATGTGGTTAGGTCTGTATACAAACAGAACTTCCTTTATGACTTCCTCCTTCCCTTGCTCGCAGAAGCTAAAGGCCCCTTTCTCTGCTATTATGTCTTCCCCAACAATGTCCTTTGCAACCATCCGCTGTTGGCGTTCACTGGCTATGCAAATGTTGAAAGATTTGAACCATCTACAGAATCATATTTGGTAAGTCAAGAAATAAGTATGGCTTAAAGTTTATTACCGTCTCAATACTCTTAATTTATTCCAAGGCATAGCCAGATCGGCTTTCATAGCCAACGAGTCTTTCACTGGAATAGATATTGGCAGCTGTGCTTGACTCTGCCTCTCCAAGTTAGACAGTACCTTTATCTCCTCACCCAGCTGAGAAGTGCTGTCACCACAGCTGGCAATCTCCCGTACCAAACTCAGTGTCTTGGTGCGCCTACGGACTGTCTTAGCGCACGCTCACTAGTCTCCACTTGTCCAGCTGGGACTTGCACCAAGGTGTAGGCTTTAGTTCAAATATACAAATTTCAAACCAATTCTAACCTAAATGCTGTCAACATACCTGGCCTCGACTTCCTACTTTGATTATAGGTGTGGAAGTGGAAGAAATCTCGCCTTGGTTCAGAAGCCGCTTCACCAAAGAGTGTGTGGCCTGAATTTCTGCAGGTGTAGCAGGAGATGTAGAGGACTTCGACAACATATCTTTCAAAGTGATCCTGGATGGTGAGTTGGGGTTTTCCCTAAAACTATGGCAATTACTTTGCTGATGGTTGATGTATTTACTCAGCTTCACCGCACAACCACATGCATTGGGACACTTCACTAGAAGGTCATCCATCAATGACATAAATAGAGAGGAGGGAGGAGAATGGTCTCACTCGACAGGATGTGGTCACTGCAACAGGGACATTTCAGTGAGTTCGATTGCTGTATAGCTTTACAGCAGCAACTGGAACACACTATCTGTTCGCAGGAAAGCTCTACCGGCCAGAACGCTACCTTGTGACAGAGTGAGCACAGTAGTTTCTCCTGCATAGGTGAAGGGAAGAAGTGAGCAGTGTCCTGTAGTGGACTTGGAGGAGCTGTACACCGGATGTGTTCAATTACAGCCCTTGGTGTTTCTCCTGCAGGCCTTCCTCTACCTTTGGCAGACTTTGCATTGCGTCCACCACACGTCCTTAGACACTTGTCAAAAATGTGAGCATACCTGTTATAATTAATTATTTTTTAAAAAATGTCTAACCTATTATCTATTTTTTTTTCTTTAGTTGTTTTATTTTTCGGAGTGTGTTTTTTTTGCCAGTACATTAATTAATTTCCACCTACTTTGCAGTCCTCCTCCTGGTGTGGTAACCATTCCATTGCAGTGATGGGAGGGAAAGGAAGGCCATCACTTGCCGCAAGATTGACCCTCCTCAATTTAGAATGGCAGAGGTTGCAATAGCACTGTGGGAAGACTTCACTGTATTCTGTGGCTACATTCCCCACTCCAGCAACACACAAAAGATCAGAAGAGTGCTCTTTGCATGGATCATAGGCTGTGTTCTCCCTTTGGCCTTATTGAGGCGATTCCCACAGACTCGATCTGCAATGTTTCTGCAGCTGTTCTTGGTGGTACTCCATTGAACTAGTCATTTTGAATTCATATTATGTGAAAAAAAAAATTGCATGTTCTAAATACAATGTTGCTGATATTTAAGCTATTGCCTCACCTCCTCAGCCTAGATGTCTGAAGCACTTCCAGTTACTGATAAGAAACCCACAAAACCCAGCCTTGTCTAACCAGTGCATGGCTGTTACCTTCATAGCATAGAAACATGTACTTCTGGTGGTATTCTCATGAATATATTCATGTTTTGTACATTCTTCATTCCCACCATGCAATTCAACTGGATTCCACATGCAATAGGCAGTAACCACTACAAGAAAGGTCAATTAACACCTGCTCCACTACAATTGTACTCCACTAGTTGAAGAGTTGGTATAGCTACATACAGTACCTTGGTTTGCAGCTGCCTCTGAATTTGAGTGATTGGGATATGGCAATAGACAAAGATCTCATCCATTCAATCTGACAGAAATAATAACCAAACATACAAACAAATCAATATCCTTGAGTTGTTGAAATGAAGAGAAGACAAGGAAAGATATTAGGAGTAAGAGGATATTGAACTCACTTTAGACCAGATTGTAGTGTGTACTTCATCTCTGGTGTGATGAGGATGAAGCAGTTTCTGCATTAAAGTTTAAGAGTGTCATTTAACACTATTTCAAAACAATTATAGGGATGCATAGATAGCTAGATAGCTAACTAAATTTAAGCCATTATTAGCAATAATTACACACATGAAATTATGTAGAATATTTAATTACAGTAAAACTTAGCAGAATTAGTGCTTATTAACAGTCGAAGTTCCAGTAATTTTTTCATGTATTTTATTTGACTGGAATCATATTTATCATTAAAATGGTTATAGCTAGTAGGACTAGCAGCCAGTTGTCAAAACATACTCATGCTGTTACAATAAATTTAATTACAGGGTGGTTCTTAATAAATGAATTATCTAGCATGCTCACTTTATTCTTGCAGCTTCGTCATCGGTCAGTTCAGAAACCCAAACTTCAACTCGTACGGAGATGGGGTGAGCCTTATCGCCAGATGGAATTAAGGTGAGCAAGTCAGATTTGGAAACAATTCTTTTTTCATCTGGAGAGACATGACTGAACGCTTAGCCAGCGAAATTGCAGGCATTTCGCGGTTGCGCCTTGCGGCGGCTGATTATGCTTCTTTGTGGGAGGTTGGGCTACTTCCGCTAGAAAGGGTGTGGATACTCATATTCTCATTTGCGTGCGGCTGAGAGAGGTGTGGCTATATTAATGGATTTTCCACGTGGTAAATAACCTCTTAGAGAACCGAATTTATTATAATAAAATATTTTGTAAAGTAGGGCTTTGATTATGGGTAAGGAAAAGAAAGCTAAGAGACACCAGTCCCTAGCCCAACAAATTTTGGAAGGGGACCAACTCCGAGCTAGGAGAAGATTACCCAGAGAAGACAAGAACGTTTCCGAAGCTGGAAGTGAAGAGTACGTAGAGGGAAGTATATCCAGAAAGATTCTACAGCAAGCGAGACTGCAACAGGAAGAACTAGAAGAGGAGTTTGGTATAGGAAGTACCAAGCCATCAGGTGGTAAAACTATATTGGGAGGTGGAAACAAAAAAGGGAAGTCTTTGTTGCGTGAAAGAAATGGCGACAGTGGAAGTGAAGATGAATCAGATACACAAGGAGACCTTCAAGTAGCACATCCTGATGACGATTTCTGTCCAGTAGTGTCGGAGGCTGATGAACGTGCTATGGAGCAGTTTATGAACAAAGACCACGCCCCTCGCCAGACGTTAGCAGACTTCATCCAGGATAGAATACGAGACAAGCAGACGGAGATTTCCACCCACATGACAGATGTTACAATGCCTGCAGGAACGCCAAAAATAGATGAAAAGGTAGAGTCAGTTTTCAAAAGTGTGGGGAAAATTTTGTCAAAATATCGTTCAGGGAAACTCCCTAAAGCATTCAAAGTTATACCTTCTCTGTCTAATTGGGAGGAAATACTAAATTTGACTGAGCCGGAGAATTGGTCGGCTGCGTCTATGTTTCAGGCTACCCGAGTGTTTTGCTCCAATATGAACTCTGCCAAAGTCCAGCGGTTTTATAACTTGGTGCTTCTCCCTCGTGTTCGTGATGACATTTCCGAGTACAACCGGTTGAACTTTCACCTCTACATGGCTCTCAGGAAGGCACTGTACAAGCCGGCTGCTTTTTTCAAGGGCTTGCTTCTTCCTTTGTGTGAATCGGGCACATGTACGCTGCGTGAAGCACTTATCATTGGTAGTGTTCTCGTCAAAAACAGTATTCCTATGCTGCATTCCAGCGCAGCGTTGCTCAAGCTAGCGGAAATGGATTATAACGGAGCCAATTCAATCTTCATCAGAACTCTTCTAGATAAGAAGTATGCATTGCCGTATAGAGTAGTCGATGCTGTAGTGTTCCACTTTGTGCGCTTCGCTACGGACGAGCGAGACCTGCCTGTTTTGTGGCACCAGAGCCTTCTAACATTTGTGCAGCGCTACAAGGAAGATGTGTCTCAAGAGCAGAAAGATGCCATCCTCCAACTTGTACGCTGTCATGAGCACTACCAGATAACTGCTGAAGTTAGAAGGGAATTGGTCAACTCCAAGAGTAGAGACTGAACTAATTAGACCATTGCATTTATACATTGTTTGTTATTTTTATTATTAAAAATAACTGAAGTTATCTACCCACTCTCTCTTCCGTGTGCCACCAAGATTAATTTGGTAAAGGTCGTCTAGAATCCGCTCACATTTAGTGGCGCATTGTAAGGTGTGGCCTGGCCTAAGGGTTTTATTGTGTATGTAGTTATTATTGTCAGCGTTGCAAATAAATAATACTGGTTAGCAGGTGTTGTTGTTGTTATATGTTTTATGATGGCTGAAAACACAGAAGATCCACCCGATTCTAAACACCACAGCCTAGTCATACTATAATACAGCTCCGAGTGAAGATGAGCAGATTACTCTCTTCGCTCCTTTCGAGGCTCACAAGGAGCACCCGAGAAAGTTTAAAAAAAGCTCTGAAACTGACAGCAATGTCGCTAGTAAAGAAATAGAATTTCAGAGCTCACATTCTCAATCTGCTGGCAACGCCAAGGTATTGTTTAGGAAACTGAAGGCCGTAATGAGCTCTGGAGCGTCGAGTGCATCGTCCTATTCATTCATTCGCCCGTATCGACTCCGTCTCCTGCGCAGCAAGCTGTTGCCAAAAGCAGCGCACGGTCTAAAAGTCCATGTTAACATCTTCCCTCCAGAGAACAATGGAAAGGAAAGGTCCAAGTATGAAGGGCATAGCTCAAAGTTTGCAGGAAATACCCAAGGAGGAGCTAGTCAAATGGCTTCTTCACGAACTTCTGATGGAAGGATCCATGCTACCATTGCTCCATCAGATGATCCAAGGATTTCTCTCACATCATACTGGGATGCTCATCATCATAGAAGTGTGCAGAGAATGGGGATGGCAGACATGAGGGCGGAGGTGCCGGAGGCGGGGCTGGGGGTGTAGCTGTTAATAAATCAGAAATGCTGAAGATATTCGGGACTATTGCTGACAGCAAAGTACAGGTATGAAACGTGTTGGAAAGTATCAGATGTGCTTTCTTTTTTTTTCAATTTTTGAGAACGTGGACACATCTATTTTATTTTTTAGCTACGTACTTCTTTGATTGTTGTAAACTTTAGAGAAGTCGTTTAGGTCGCCCTTTAGGGTAAATAGTGGAATTATCATTTGATACGTGTGTATCTCCCCTTCAATGTATGTTGAATTCCAATTCAACCTGCATGCAAAAAGATAGTTTTAATCCAATAAACCAACGACAGCAGAAACAGTACGATTGAGTTTCTTAATATTTTAACTCAGGAGTAGTCAAGTCAGCATTCATAGCCAGTCATTATTGTTGGTGCCGTGAAGTGTACTTAGGAACACATGTAACTTCTTTCAGGAGACATTGTCATTTCCTATTGTTCTCTGCTCAATGAAGCTATATTCACATCGTGTTTTCCACTATTCCCATCGTTCTCATTGTACGTCTTGTGAGATACCAAAGTGCCAGGGAAGAGGGTCTAATAACATCACTCATCATGGAGAGAGTGCACTTGACTCTATTAGAATCATGTTTTAGTGCTTTGGTTTATCCCATCTGCAGAGGCAAGACCCTTTATCCAACATCTAGCAGGAGGAAGATTATAGTAACATACCAATTTTGCCGTCATATCAATTTAGTTGTTTCCTTCAAAGTCTGGATAAAAGTAGTTTTTGTATAAAGTCGAGCATACGGAGGGTATAATCAGCTTCCTAGACTGAATAGTGCTTATGTACTTACGTAATACACAGACGTTATTCTGAAAATTTTTATAGTGGATGTAATAGGAACAAATGTTACTAGCAGGAGTCATAATGATGTGCATCTTGTTTGGATTTCAATCACTCTTTTGTACTTGTGTGTGTACACTATGGGATATTTGTTCCTATAATATCCACCATAAAACGTTTCAGCAAGACATCTATCTTCTACATAAGTTGGGACTATATCACAGGACAAAAACTTGAACTTCCTGTAGTCATGTATTTAGGACATTTCATACTTTTACCACCTTTCCCTGGAGGATAGGGCTAAATGCCCTGCACTATAGGACATTTAGCTAGTCCTATCCTCTACCAGAAAAGTCGGGAACATGAAATTTCCTGAATACGTGACTATAGGAAATTCAAGTTTTTTGCCTTGTGATAGTATAGTCTAGCAAGTCAGACTATCCCTCTGTAAGCGATCTACGAAAACTATACTTAGTGCAAGTACATAGTGTGTTTGAATTAATGGAACTCTGGTGCTGAGATAGGCTGACTCAAGTACTATCTACTTAACTTTGATGCGAGACTGAATGATGGAGTTGGTGGGTTGATGTAGAATCCCTAGGTGTGATGTCTCACAGCATTAGTAGCTTGTTTGGTGAGTGGTCTTGGTTGACATTGGATCCAAGCTATCTATTTTCGTGACAGGTTCCTGGTTCTATAACCAGCTGAGCTGGGCTTGTTTGTTGTCAATGGCAGTTTTTATTTTGTTGGTGTTTTTTGTTTTTGTTTTTGTGTGTGTGTGTGTGTGTGTGCGCACATGTGTGTGGTGTAGTGGTTATGTCCTGGGCTCAGGGCCCGAGGTCCTGAGTTCAAGCCCAACTCAAACAATTTTTCCATCTGATTTTCCATCTGCCTCCTACCAGCCCCACCAGTCCACCCAGCTGTGATTGGGTACCTGGAATTTGCTGGGGTGCAAATTCAAGGCCTTTCCTCATGTGACAGCAATGGTCCAGGTGTGACTTCGGGTGCCCACACCACTTGCTGTGAGGAAAGGCCTGTTCTCCTGCGAGTTCCTAGCCTGGCTCCAGGAGCTTTGCTTGCACGGCTCACAGTGCCTGCTTAGTGCACAGGCGTCCTGGCTCTGCCAGGTGCGCGTGACCACCTAGTGGCAGCAAGAGAATTTGCATTTTTTTTTGTGTGTGCACATATCTAATTTAGATTTGCTGATTCTCATTAATTTGTGAATTCGACTTTTTGGTTGTTGTTTTTTTAGTAAGAAGTAGAAGGGGCGAATATTTGTCTTATTAGCTGATACAAGTGTCATTTTTATGAAAGTGTCTGAGGTAAAGGTGGGAAAACAGTATCTTGAGTTGGTGGCAAAACAGGTGTTAAAGTTGACGCCTTTCGTAGCAATTATCTCCAGCTGGTTTCTTGGACATTGCAAACTTCATGGCTCAAATAGCAACAAAAGAGGCATCCATGTTTCCAATAGCTCTGAGAATTATGTCAAAGTGGGCACCTTTATTGGTTACTGTAAGTGTGTTTAGTTGTTCAACATGTGTTTGTGTGCATGTCAAACTATGAAAGGTGGTATGTCCGCATTGTGTAGTTTGTTTCCTTAATAGATGGCATTGTAACGCCATAGTGTGAGTTCCGCAAGTGGGGCTCACGTTTGGGATCATGACGTGCGTAAGTGAGAATGATTCTCTATAGATGAGGGTAAGACCAGGCCGGATAATAGTGTAAAAACTATCATGATAAAACTCGAAGTTTAGTGATGATTGATGACCCTTTACCAGCACATTCAATGCGTTACTTGGTAGAGCAGCAGCAATCTTATAATACATATTATTAGGACATTGTGTGTGTATATGTGTGTGTGTGTGTGAGTAGCTGAGTGTATTGCTATATATGGGATTTCAGAACAGCTGACGCAGCAGATTAATAACTTATTATTCTCCTGTGGAAGTGACTTAATTCAGTTCTTCAATTGCCTGCGAGACAACCTGTAAGTGTGTTGTGCTCATCATCCTGGAGCTAGACTAGTGGTGTCAAGAAGTAGGATAGACAGATTGTTATATATATATATACGTAGCTTGATGTCAGAGAAGGTTAGCAAAGTGATTTTAGATGAATCTGTTTTTGTCACATTAGAATTAACTTCGAGACCTTCTATCAGATGCTATCCAAATCATCAGATCAATGTGTGTGTGTGTGTGTGTGTTTGAGCAGAAAGTTGAGCATTTTGCAACAACCTCGACTTCACCAGGTATTTGGTAATATATAAAAGGCAAGTAGCCGTCATTAATTTTCATCAAGTAAATTTTTTTGGCAGTTATGGATTGACTCCACTATTAATAACTGCTTAACTCATAAGCACTCTGCCTTGCCTTGGACAATCAATAGGCTAAGCGTGCAATAGATGGCTACTGTCTTGCACTTCAGCAAACTGCCTTTAGGCTGAATTCTTTCAGAAACAAATCACACCCACACCACACCCACTTCTGACCTGTCAGACCCGTTTGGTAGAATATACGTATGTAGAGATCAACATTCAGGTAAATAATGTTCAATATATTATTCAACAGGGAGGGGGAAAGCCAGGGCCTGTACACCTTAACTTTTAAAAATCTGTGTCATAATGTGTAGTCAGAATTGCAAGAATGGAGTTGTTTTAGAGGGTGTGTGCACTTCTCTCACTAACATACAGTAGGTATGAGAGGGGGAAAAAAAGATGTGTACACGTGTACAGGAAAAAGCTCTCATATTGTAACGAGGGCGGTTAAAGTGCTAATGATGGAGAGGGGCCCAAATATTATATTTTCATTTTAGTCCACTGGACACCTCCAACTAAAACACATGCTAATTACATGGGGGGGGGGGGGGAAGGTTTTAGCCTTTTCTGAAGAACTGTTAAAAAACATTTGTAACCCAATTGCACATACATCCACTGGTTTCCTTCTGTTATTCTTCCTACTCTACTCGTGCAGGACACCAACACGGACCTGAAGAAGTCCTGGATGCCGGACAAGGCCTGCAAGGAGAGCTCCAACTGCAGTGTCAAGTTTGGTGTGTTCATTCGTCGCCATCATTGCCGCATCTGTGGCCGCACCTTCTGCCACGCCTGCTGCTCCATGACTATACCTGGAGAGGAACTCAGATCCGGACTACAGGTGAGGAGAATGGGGGCGTGGCATTTTGTGTAATCTATTTGCACGCGCATTGGAAAATGTGGATTGATTCACGAATTGTTACGTGACGTTTAGGAAGAAATTCTATGTGAGGGTGAGATTTCATGTCTATGTATGTATGTGTGTGTGTTCGGAAGGAGAGGAGGTGTGATAAACAAAACTTTGGTTGGCAAATTTTCATGAGTGAGCATTAAATAGACTATGCATGAGTGAGAGGTGTTGTTATTTAATTAAATCATTTTCAAAGTCACTAAGGACACTTCACCAAGCTGAAAAATTTGAATCATTATTATTATATTACTACAAAGGTTAGATATATTATTAGTACACTTGTCTGTCAATAGATGACAGTGTATATTCATGGGTAATTCATTAGTTGAGTCTAGTTGGTAAAGCATCATCAATGATTACGATGGAAGTTTGTGTAATGAATACATTAAAAAGTAAGTGAGAAAAAGCGGACTGATATAATTGTAGAGGATAACCATGTAAGGTAGGTATACGTACCGTACGTTATTTCATTCCAAAGATGGTAATCAAGTGCCGCTGTGTGGCAGTGAACTTGCAGGTGGAAGTATACATATATTTTTATTTCATGTAGTGATGGTGATTGCGCTCTATATAAACCATGCCAACATCCAACCCTTGCATACTGTAATGCTTCTTTGTACATGTATAAAAGCTTGTAAATGTATTGCACTGTATGGCAGATAGAAAAGCAAAGCATTTGTACCAGTGTTCATATGATACGTACATCAATTATAAAATTTCCCCTAATGTTGTTGCTCAGGGCAACCTTCGAACTTGCTGTGACTGTTTTGAGGTGTTTAATGAGTTCCGGCGATCCAGAGGACCAGAGAAGTGTATCCAGTTACAGAGTGATACAATTCCTATAGACTCCATTCCATCTGCCTCTCTCTCCTCCGAGATGGGAGGGGAGTCGCCTCAAACACTTCACGGTATGTTCTCTGTTGTTTCGGAATGTTAAGTATCGTCTTATGTGAGTTTTTTGTTTATACGTAAGATATTTCACAACGTGTACATGGTATGCTCTCTGTTTTTGTCTAGTTAGTTAGTAAGTATGTTTTTTTATGCAAGGTTTTTGTTATGTAAGTGGGGATATTCACAACCACTACATGCTATGTTCTCTGTTTCTTTTTTTTCCTTTTTTTTCTTTTTTTTTTAGTTCATGAGTAAGTGTTGTTGTTTTTTATGTGAGTTTTTTTGTTTATGTGTAAGTGTGATTGTTCCACAACCATTACATGGTATGTTCTCTGTTGTTGTTGTTGTTTTTTGTTGTTGTTGTTGTTGTTGTTTTTTGGTTGATATGAAAGTATGTTTTTATGTGTAAGTTTGATTTGTTTTGGTAAATATTACGTCTTGTGTATGCGAGTTTAATTCAATTTAATTTTTGTTGTGGAGTTCGTCTAGTATCTGGAAACAATACATAGTTTGCTGTTACTGTCTCCCTAAGACGCAATAAGTAAACTATTGGAATTATAACTTCAAGACGAATTGATTATAGAAGCCTTATCTCTCCCCTCCTTCCCTAATCTTTCAGGCATTTGGAATACGCTCTTACAATTACAGCATAATCAATACCTATTACATACATGTATTAATTACATGTACGATCATGAATAAACTATACGTATTGCGCATAAGTATTTAATTCTTCTCTGCTAATCGTGTTTAAAGAACACAATCAAGTTTTCCATAACATGCGAGTATATTTGTATAAATTTCATTTTCTTGTTTACAGGAAGTGTTAATTTTGGTTGCACCTTGTCTGGCTCTCGTCCTGCCATGAGTATCCTGAGTCCGCACAAGTCTTGGGACGAGGATTCGTCAGCCGGGGGTGGGCGGAGTCAGGAGCATCTGGACATGTCTCCATCTTGGATGGCTGCTATCGAGTTTGATAACCCCACCCCTAGCAGGCGGCGTATGAGCAACCGACATCCGACGGACTTTGATGGGTACGGAGCAAAGAGACAGAGAGAGAGAGAGCATTATCATTCTGGATAAGGTACATACATTGGAGGGGAGGGGTGGGGGAGGGGTCGATGTTATATTTTCAATTTGATCCAGAGCTATAATTCATTTGCTTTTTTAGAAATTTCATACGTGTTAGTATAACTTTACATAATGTAAATTACACTAATCAATTGTTAAGTTAACAAACTAGTTTTTGTTAACTACATTTTCTTGCTGTATGTACATTTAGTGCTGCATACTCGATATTAATTGTCTCTTATAAGTACCTTAGCGATCAGCTCCAACCAATACATACATGATTGCATTACTGTTTGCAGTTGTGCTTGTATGAAGGTAGTGTATGAATGTATACATTTAGAGTTTATTTCAAAATGAAAATTTCAGGGTTTTTTTTGTCATGTCCATGAAATTGATGAAAATTTGAGTGCTTATGTCTCCATATAGTTCATCATAATTTTCAGTGAGGATCATTCAAGGTGTTCAAAACGGCACCCATACCCCTACTGCCCCCCTAAAAAAGTCATAAAAATATCCCTAAATATCCTGCCGTAAAACAGTACTCTATGCATATTTTAATATTCTGTTCGCTTCCGATGTGCTATAGTGTACTTCAGTTAATTATGTTTTATTTTGTTGTGTATTTTTGTTATTTGTTTTCTTGTTTTTATTTCGCCCCAGGATGCAGTGGGTTGCATAGCCAGTGCCATCGGGTCCAAGTTCCTGGACCCCACCACAGGTCTGGCATGATCCAGCCATCACTACCGGTTATGAACCTTCTCTGACTCCTACTCCGCCATGGCAATCGTGGCCTGGCTCCTCTCCAGTGGATACGTGGCATCTAGGTACGGTAATTAGAGAGGCGTGGTTTCCTTACTCTCAAGGTTGTGGGTGTGGCTACAAATGTTACTTGATGCATGTATGTGTATAAAAAAAAGTAAATTGGGACATTGTAGTGTAGGACCTTTTAAATTTTTTATTCTAATAACCTGAATTAATATTATATAGTCACATCTTCAATCTTTGCTTTAACTCTTCCTATTTTTTTCTATATATGTAAATTGTGTACACTGATATATGTATGTGTTTATTAAAAATTTTGTACAAGTCCTTCATTCAATCATGTATCATCATACACTGACTTAAATTATAGTATCTACGATACCGTACATTATACAGTGTGCTGCAGTAATGTATTTGAAAAGGGATAAAGTGTGTGTGTGTGTTCTCTGTGTGTGTGTTCTCTGTGTGTGTGTCTGTGTGTGTGTGTTTGTGTGTGTGTGTGTATCCCCCAGGCAAGCAGGCGTCCAGGTGGGCCAGGCACTAGTAGACGCTAAGAGACTCAAGATTGTCAGCTCTGCTGATTCTGAATTCAACGATGAGGTGAACCAGTTCTTGGAGTTGGGGGAGGCGGCCCATTTGCCAGTAGAGGAAGGTAAAGGGTCGGTAGTGAGAGACGCTCCCAAATGGTTCCAGCACTTGCCACAGGAGAGTGACTCTGAGCATGAGGTCGGGTCTAGATATTCTCTACACGAGACGTGAGTTAACGAGTAGGGTGTAAACTCATTCATTCATTCATTCATTCATTCATTCATATTTTTGTTATTAATTCATATTTTTATTCATTTATTAATTCCTTTATTCCTTCATTCCTACATTTATTTACTCCTCCATTGATTCATTTCTTTATTTATTAGTTCTTTCACACGTTCATTTATTAGTTTTTGCATTCACTTATTCTTCGTTCTTGCATTCATTACTTTGTTCATTCATTCCTTCCTTCCTAAATTTTATCATATTTTCTTATTATTTGACAATTTATTTGCACTTAATTACAAACATATTTTGCACACACTTACTGTATGTTTGATTTTTATTTTATTTTATTATTATTATTATTTAAAAAAAAAAAGATATTCAGCAGCTGTCAGTGCCCGGGTGAGGCTAGGCTCCACCCCTTCCTCTGGCGGCACCTACAATCACTCCGTCACCCTCTCCTCCATCTCCAAATTAACCGAAAGTCACGAGAGCATGCCCGGTGTCCGCAAACCATCTGACGACGATTACCTCGTCGTCGACGAAGATTTTATGAGTAAAAGTCACGAATCGAGCATGCCCAGTTCGCGACAGTCAAGTGCCTTCCCAGAAACTAGCCCAAGCTCCCACCAGCAGCTTCCTAGACTGACTGAAAATTCTGTTTCACCAATTGTCGGAAATTCTCCATCCAAACCTCAAGACGGGTTAGATTGGCAGTCTGAAGACCCTTTGCCAAGTTCCAGGGAACCTTTGCCCACTCCAAGTTCCAAGAGTCTAGCAATAGTGACAATACTGCATGGAAAACCTAAGATCATAAGTTCCTCTTCATCAACGGTGGACAAAGAAGATTACTGATCAAAATCCGCTGATGAAGCTGGCATCGTTCTTCAGAATATGTAAAACAACCATTTCGACTAGTTGATGACCCAGATTATTAAGTCCTGCGGTCTTAGCTTGTCGTATCCATATCCTCCGGCCTCTCATCGTAGAGGCTACTCAAACGGTACGTACGGACGTATATGCGGAGGACCTTATGGACATTAACGAGTACGTCCATGTGAAGAAGATAGCTTGCGGTGATAAAATGGACAGCACTTTCACTTACGGAGTCGTCTGCTCGAAGAATGTCACTCACAAGAAGGTGAAGTCTCATATCTCCAAGCCGGCCATCCTCCTGCTCAAGTGTTCATTTGATTTCATGCATCATGAAAACTGTTTTGCTTATTTTGATACCTTGCACACGCAATAAATGGCATTTCTCAAGCGTCTCGTGGATCGGGTAATGGTCATCAATCCTAGTATCATTCTGGTGCAGAAATCTGTATTGAGGATAGCTCTCCAAGACTTGTTTAATCGGGGGGTCGTTGTCGCCGTGAACGTCAAACCGAGTGTGATGCGGTGTGTCACACGCTGCACGGGTGTGGAGATCATGATATCCCTTACCCAACTCTCATGCAATGTCCGATTGGGGACTTGCAGGAAATTATACCTCCGCAATTTCACTCTGGAGTCTGGGATCAAGAAAACACTGATGTACTTTGATCGGTGCGAGCCTCAGCTGGGCTCTGTGATAACGTTGCAAGGGGGAACCAACCGAGTGCTCAAGAAAGTGAAGAAAGTGACACAGTTTGGTCTACACTTGGCTCACAACTCCATTCTTGAATCTTCTTTCTTGCTTGATGAGTTTGCTTGGTCTGAAAAAAAGGCCCGAAGATAAAGTAGCAGGGGAAGTTTCCCTGGAGCCGTATGAATCTTGTTCTTTGACCCCTGAAATCCCCCTTTACCCTTCGTTGGCCCATCCTCTGGACTCCCTTACTCCGGCTGAAATTATTCGACGACTGGAATTTCATGGGCTATGTGGACCACAGGAGGAAGAGAAAGAATCTGAAAGTGAGGAAGGAAGAGAATGTAACAATGAAGAGGAAGGAAGAGGAAGTAGTGTCAGGCTTCAGTCCATTGATGGCTCAGTTCTGTCGAATCTAGCAGAGACTGAGTTCAAAGCTGCCTTAGGGAGGCAGCTGATATCCATTTCCCCTCGTGTGAAGTACAACGTGCCATACCTTCAAACAGCAGCCGGTCGCAATGCAGATATCAGGAAGTACCTATCCAGGGTTATATATTGGTCCGTACAATTTAGCTCAAAGCCGAGGAAAATTGTTGAACATCACATTTCTTCTCAAGGAGGGGAAGATGTCCAAACTGAAGGATGCGATGTTGTCTCTTCTTCGCGAAAGTCACGTCGTTTTTTGGGGGACCATGTAATTAGCATGTATTTTAGTTGGACGTGTTTAGTGGACTAAAATGAAAGGAGAGAAACTGCCTGGGACCATGTAATCATACTTTGAATTTAAAAATAAATTGTTAACATGAAGTATACAAGGTAGAATACAAATATCTGACCTGACATATACAGTTAACAATGTTGTACATTAGAAGAATACAATGATGTAAACTATCTGTAAGAAGTTAGTTCATCTACAAGAGTATACAAAGGAAACATGACATGTATAACAACATTGTATACTAAATTGTATACTATAGTTTACAACATAGTATACAACTGGGAAATGGTGTGCTTTGGCCCTGTGGTTATTGTTGGGACAGTGACATAGCCTGATATTGACCCACATTCAAGTTAAACAAGTTTCCATAAATATACAGTGGCAGTTAGAGTATATATATATAAATAGATGACAGCATATTTCAGAGCAGTCCAATGGCTAATGCAGATGTAATCTGTTTATTATATTGTTGTGTACATTATACTATTTATGTGCTGAACAGTACCTAATACCAGTTGCCTCATAGGAAAAGCGCCATTAAAGTAAACATGCTGTGGCTTAAACGAGAAGGTTACATATAAAAGGGCGTAAGCCTGGGACATTTCGCGATAAGTGGAAAATGGCGGCTGACAGTGTTTGTCACCGATTTCCCTGAGACCATACGCATTACAGCAACTTAGCGCACAAAAGCTCGGAAACAGTGTCACATAAGTCGTGAGCATCTTGACAGAAGACAAAATATTAAACAAACAAACAAGAAAAACAACAACAAATGGAGGGCTCTAAATAGAGAAAGAAGCTCACGACGCAGCAAAAGTCTACTGCAAAAGATATTATACAGCATGCTAAGAGTTCTGCAAGATACTATCCTGAGGGTTTATTTTCAATCAAGAAATATGTTGGTACATACACATTGATAGGAGATGGACTTGAGTAATGTATGATATCACTCGCAAAAAATGATTACATATTTTTAGATACGACACTGGTTGTAAACACTGCTTGCAGGCATATGATTTACTGAAGTGTACTGCTGGAAAAATCTGTAGTGTGCTTGAGAGGAAACTATGTAGTAAACTCTTACTCTGGAACAAAAACTACACTGGATTGGTAAAACATGTGTAAACATAGGAAGTTGTACATGTGGTTTGTAGTGTGTTCCAGAATTAGAGTTTACCACACGGTAAACTATGCAGTAAATTTACAGTAAACTTCGGTAAAACAAGGACTGGCAAGCAGTGAAATGTGGCGTGGATCAACTTGAAAGGATAGTGAGCTATAATGGAGGGTTCCCTTTGCACAGCTTCTTTTATGAATTTGAATAGAATGAGCTAGAGGACAAAAGGGCTTGCCGGGGATTCTTCCTTTTATACCCGGCCTCCGGAAGGAGTTCAGAATGTGGTAAACGAGGCCACAGATTTCGCGTACAGAGAATAGCATTGAATATATACGACCTCTACTTTTAAGGCAATATTTTCCCATATCACCTGTGTTCATAGTTATCAAGTTGGGTCCCCCCCCCCCCCCCCCAGGTTGTACGAGTGCTTACTACACAAGAAACAGTTGCTATAGTATTCACACCTGAGCAGTACATATATAGCTAATAAATGTATTATTCATTGGATACAACAGAATATCACTCGTCTGATTGGCTGTATATATACTCGTGCCTGTGGCACTCGTGTAAATACTAAGCCAACAGACTTGTGATATTCCCGTATCAAATGAATAATAATTATATATTAGCAACGTTTTTTAATAAATGTATTTTATTAGATTTGATTGATGCAGCTCAGAGTTTATTTGCTTCATTGCTTTGAGGGCTCTCGGTGCTGTTTGAAGCAGTATGTGAAATCGTCGAATCTCTTTCCCTGATCCATCCTTTAAACCAGTACCATCGTAGATCTTTCCACATGTGCTTTGATGGAATATTCGTGGACGATCGTAGTGAGCTTTGACGAAATCAAATCGCTTCCTTGTACTGGTCTCCCGAATGCAAAGCCCTTCAATGATATCCCTTGCCGAACCATCTTTCAACGA
>WLWD01006356.1_pt1 | contig 37372 bp, 34 predicted proteins | sample 6712731 | NCBI WGS metagenome assembly WLWD01 (sample SAMN12718690, study PRJNA576275) | sponge metagenome | isolation source: marine sponge | host: Mycale hentscheli | place: New Zealand: South Island, Marlborough, Capsize Point | collected 2014-11-01 | reverse complement strand
CCAGGCTAGGAGATGTTGAATCACAGTCCAACATGGCCAGGCTAGGAGATGTTGAATCACAGTCCAACATAGCCAAGCTAGGAGATGTTGAATCACAGTCCAACATAGCCAGGCTAGGAGATGTTGAATCACAGTCCAACATAGCCAGGCTAGGAGATGTTGAATCACAGTCCAACATAGCCAGGCTAGGAGATGTTGAATCACAGTCCAACATAGCCAGGCTAGGCGATGTTGAATCACAGTCCAACATGGCCGGCTAGGAGATGTTGAATCACAGTCCAACATAGCCAGGCTAGGAGATGTTGAATCACAGTCCAACATAGCCAGGCTAGGAGATGTTGAATCACAGTCCAACATAGCCAGGCTAGGAGATGTTGAATCACAGTCCAACATGGCCAGGCTAGGAGATGTTGAATCACAGTCCAACATGGCCAGGCTAGGAGATGTTGAATCACAGTCCAACATAGCCAGGCTAGGAGATGTTGAATCACAGTCCAACATAGCCAGGCTAGGAGATGTTGAATCACAGTCCAACATAGCCAGGCTAGGAGATGTTGAATCACAGTCCAACATGGCCGGCTAGGAGATGTTGAATCACAGTCCAACATAGCCAGGCTAGGAGATGTTGAATCACAGTCCAACATGGCCGGCTAGGAGATGTCGGGCAACTCTATGATTGGGGTATTAAGTATTACCCACCACATAGACTGACTTGTCACTGGCTCCACCTCACCAGCTAACACTACATGACACAAGGTGACACCAGCTGACACAAGGTGACACCAGCTAATGCAAGATGACACCAGCTAACACAACATGACACTCGCAATCATCCACAGCTGAGATAAGAAGTCACTAACTAGCTATTACAAAACTATTTCAGACCAAAAGAATAATTTATTGGCTATTTTAATCAGGTATCTGAAAACGGTAGATGTAAACGTGACGTGATGATTTGGGGGGGGAGGCATTACCTAGAAAAGCTTCAGCTCCACGTTTTCTCAAACATCAACCCAAAATTCAAAATAGTAGTGCAATAGTTCTTAAATCGTCGTTTTGAGCAAGTTCATACCAAATCAACAGTTAATTGTCTGTAATCTCCAAAATTAGAGTGTGACAGACAGACAAACAGGACGGCTACTATAACCCTCTCACACATGCGCGCTGAGGGTTAATGAATGACTCTGAGAACAGGACTAACTCGACTCTGAAAAAAGGACTGATTACAGGACACATGTGAGTATGGAAGGAGTCGTACTATTTCTTGGAGCAGGGAAAACTCTGATGCTCAACTATACAGCACAAACATACACACTCACTGCTAGGGCAACACAACACACACACACTCACCAGCTAGGGCAACACAATACACACACTCACCAGCTAGGGCAACACAACACACACACTCACCAGCTAGGGCAACACAACACACACACTCACCAGCTAGGGCAACACAACACACACACTCACCAGCTAGGGCAACACAACACACACACTCACCAGCTAGGGCAACACAACACTCACACACTAACAAGTACGGGAACACAACACACATACTCACACGCTAGGGCAACCACAACACACACACCAGTAGGGCAACACAACACACACACACTCACCAGCTAGGGTAAACAAATACCACACACTCACAAGTAGGGACAAAACAACACACCACACACTCACCAGTAGGGCACCACACACACACACTCACCAGCTAGGGCAACACAATACACACACTCACCAGCTAGGGCAACACAACACACACACACTCACCAGCTAGGGCAACACAACACACACACTCACCAGCTAGGGCAACACAATACACACACTCACCAGCTAGGGCAACACAACACACACACTCACCAGCTAGGGCAACACAACACACACACTCACCAGCTAGGGCAACACAACACACACACTCACCAGCTAGGGCAACACAACACACACACTCACCAGCTAGGGCAACACAACACTCACCAGCTAGGGCAACACAACACACACACTCACCAGCTAGGGCAACACAACACACACCTTACCCAATATTAATAACACATAGCCAGATTTCATCCAACTGCTATGCCGGTAAAGGATTAGTTGCCACACCTACATTCTTTCTTAAAGCCAACAACAACTTCTCACGTGGCCAATGAAATCTCTGTAAGCATATCGCACGGTCAATTAACTATTTTAAAAGTCCGTGCAAATGAAAGACAATAAATCAATTCGTATTGAAGTTTATTGCTAAGCAACCGGGACTGACAGGACTTATGAATATCATTAAATGGCATTTCACAAGGTGATAGGTCTGACTGCAACCCCCCCCCCCCCCCGTGTAGTGGTTGGGTAAAGGGTCTGGCTACACCAGAATACAATATATACTTGGGAGGAGAGAGAACCTGGATGAAACTGATAGAGACAGATAGGGCAGGACCCAGATAAATAATCTACACCAGTAAATACAAATAGTCCCTTTCTTTCACGTCATCTATCGCCACTCTTGTCTCTCACTCTCTCCAAGTCCATCTATCCTGATCCTGCCCCGCCCCCTCCCCATAACTGATCCTTTTCTTCCAGTCAGGCCACGGTCTGTTCCACATATTCAAACCTTTTTCTACCTCGATTGAATACTTCCACAACTGCTCATGGAACAGATATTTTAATTAATGCCCACCACTATGTTTATTAAGAAAGTACGTTAATACTTACTTGTACTGAGGTAAGGATGGAAGTCAGTCTTCAGCACTCCTGCAATGACTCCCAGTACTCTCATGGCAGTCACAGATACCTGCATCACACCACAACAGCTGTCAGACACTACTCACTTGAGTCAATAAAGTGGACTTGACACATTTTAGGACTTAGCACAGATAAGAGCCCACAAACCTGAATGCTAGCTGCCTTTATCCAAGTGGCTAGTCCAGCAAACAGATCAGCATAGTCAGTAAACTCCTGGTATCCACTGTCTTCATTGCTAAAATAGCTTATGAGTTCCTCAGCCAAATCCAATCTCTTTTTAGTGTCTTTCTCTTGTCTTACTGCATGAACCATCCCATCCATTGTAACACACAGGGAGTGGAAGGACCTTACTCCAATCTGTACTGACTACTTCACTGAATGTAAGCCAAGGAACTTGAAGTGAACTTTAAACTCTCCCCAGTGAAACCTCGCCCCAACATAAACTTGTGCTCCCCTCGTTCAATCAGTCTACTTCCATATAGATACAGCCTTCACTCCGGAGAGGGCGTCAGACTTCCTCCAGCTTTTTGGCGGCCATTAAACCCCCAGGAACATCGCTCTCCGACCACCCCCGATAGAGAGTACGAGTTTGTTTCAACGTTAAAAGTTAGCGATATTGAAAATTTGCGCACGTTAGCAATTTTCGAGCATGCGCACGCAGATTGACGTTTTATTATGTAAACGTCAATCTGCTGTGTTATTAATAATATTTTCGTATAATAATAATAATAATAATAATAATAATAATAATAATAATAATAATAATAATAATAATAATTATTATTATTACTACTACTACTACTACTACTACTACTATTACTACTATTATTATATTCTGCTGTCTATTTAAATGAAGTTATAAAGCACAATTTTTATAGGATTGAATGAATAATAATAATAATAATAATAATAATAATAATAATTATTATTATTATTATTATTATTACTACTACTACTACTACTACTACTACTATTACTACTATTATATTCTGCTGTCTATTTAAATGAAGTTATAAAGCATTAGGGCTTATGTAAATTTTACAGTTTATACTTTGACCTACACCTACTATGAACTGAAGAGATAAAGCAGTCAGAGTAAGTATCATTATTTTGAAGAGATTGTGAGAGTGAGGAAGATGTATCACCTGTGCTCTCTAATGGCACAAACTTTGTAGTTGTACAGAATGTGTGCAGTTACATAGCTTAAAGCATGCACTGACTGAGGATAAAGAGGATGACCATGCAAGCTCCTTCCAGTCTTCATCAGAGAACTTAATGGCCAATGGTAAATGATTGTGTATAGCTAAAGTTTTACCTCCCTATGCCATTTTGGATGCTTTTCAAAAATCTAGAAGAACTTAAAAAATGCGAGTACATGTACTCACTAACTCCTGTAGAGTTGCAAATTACGGCCCAAGCGGTGATCGGTTATATGACCGGTTCGAATCTACTCCCAGTACAACCATTGATAAAAGAATTCTCGGGGCGTTTCCAATCCCCGGCCCGCGGTAGACTTCTTTTCGGTTATTATAAAACACCCTCGACGGACCGGAAACTACATCATTGCAGAGTTGCGCGGGAAGCAAATGTAGTATCCGGAAAATTACTAACACACCTGCGTGAAAATACTAGCGACTATCCGCAACTTTCACTTTTCTTCATTCTCTGCACTTTTCTTGAACTGTCTTTGAGTGTTACGTGATCGAAAAAAGGTTCCTGGCTAAAGGATTTGAATGATTGCAGAAATTTTTACTCACTAAAAATTGACATGGCGGTTACTATGTCTCGAAAAAAAAGTGGAGCACCCGATGCCAAATATTATGAAATGAACGAAACTGTTACTAAATTTGACAGTATCCGGCAATGGTTGCTCAAAAACTGTAAAAAGGTAAGCTCTCTTTAGCATTTTAAATGTTATTTCTATATGATGAGCACCTATGTAGTTTGTTCAAACGGACCCTCCAACTAGTAAGCAATTGTGTGGACTCACGTGCAGCATGCTACAATTCCAAGAGGTGAGTCCATACAGAATAGATGTTAGATAGTAGTTCTCCATGGGTACATTTAGGAGGGGGAGGGCTTGAAATATTCTTAAACTTTCGTAAGACTCAATAATGAAGGTGATTTGCGGATGCTTAAATTGTAAGTTAATTGTTCTAATTATTGTCTTGGTAACTGAAGCCCATCTCCTCTTCCATTGTAATTGTGTATGAAAGTTGTGACCCCCTTAGGATAGCGCAAGCTCAATCTCACCCCCTCCCCCTTGATTAATTCCTAAATGAACCCCTACTCCAAGATGTCTGGTAATATAGCTAAGCACCATGGCTGAACTTGAGAAGTATGGGAGCTCATAGAACTTCCCATATATAGACAGTAGATAGACTAAAATAAGTTCACTGGCTTTATGAGTTAATCAATGTAAATGTTTCTGTCTACACTTACTTGTGTTTTAAAGCTTTGTGTGTGTGTGTGTGTGTGTGTGTGTGTGTGTGTGTTAGGATACATTTGGTAAACACGTGAGTAATCCGACGTTGATAAAGTTGCCAGTACGTCTGTTTGAAGACTTCTCACCTGATGGCGCTCTTTGTCGCATCATGGAAGTGGCTTTCAGGACCAAGTCAGAACAGCTGTGGCGAAGATTTGACTTCAACTCACCTTCTCGCATCGACAGAGGCATTGAACTCTTCATGAGCATTCACAGAGAACTTACCATGCACAAGTTGTGGAGCCCTCCGAGAGTCCTTGTGAACTCTACTGTAGGCCACACCCACATGGCAGAACTACTCGATATTGTCAAAAGGCACCAGGTGAAGCGTAGCATCATCTCTAGCTATACAGAAATTCTATCTGTTGACACTTTCATTCTGTGAATTAATACCTGGCGAACCTTGCTGTTTTATTTGTTTGTGTTGTTTTATTTGTTTGTGTTGTTTTCCGTGTTGTTGTGTTGTTTGATAGGGTGTGGTTGTAGAATCGGTAGAGGATGCCACACATATTGTATATCCACCCCCACCTCCCAACCCAGCAGATGAAGACTATGTGAGGTTACTGGAAGTGCGCGGCAAATGTGGGCTGGTTCATACTTGGTATCACCCTGACAGGTGGGTGTGGTCACTGCTGGCTTAGAGTGCCAATCAGCTGTGTGTGTGTGTGTGTGTGTATGTTAGTTATGATAGTTTGGTGCCCGTGACTGAACTGGGAGGGTTGATGCCAGAACCAGCCCCACCTACTCCTCGACAATGGCTGGTCAGTAGTCGCTGGTTGACAGATACGGATAATTTCAATGAATGGATGAATGAGGAGGATTACCAGTTAGTTGTGGTGGTGAGTCGATGACACCTTACCACACAGTTATGACGATACCTTACCACACAGCTACGACGATACCTTACCACACAGGTATGACGATACCTTACCACACAGGTATGACGATACCCTACCACACAGTTATGACGACACCTTACCACACAGTTACGACGATACCTTACCACACAGTTATGACGACACCTTACCACACATATATGACGACACCGCACCACACAGCTACGACGATACCTTACCACGCAGCCATGACGATACCGTACCACACAGTTATGACGATACCTTACCACACAGCTATGACGATAACTTACCACACAGCTATGACGATACCGTACCACACAGTTACGACGATACCTTACCACACAGTTGTGACGACACCTTACCACACAGTTATGACGATACCTCACCACGCAGGTACGACGATACCTTACCACACAGGTACAACGATACCGTACCACACAGCTATGGCGATACCTTACCACGCAGGTACGACGATACCTTACCACGCAGGTACAACGACACCTTACCACACAGTTACGACGACACCTTACCACACAGTTATGACAACACCTTACCACACAGCTATGACGATACCTTACCACGCAGGTACAACGATACCTTACCACACAGTTATGACGATACCTTACCACGCAGGTACAACGACACCTTACCACACAGCTACGATGATACCTTACCACACAGCTACGACGACACCTTACCACACAGTTATGACGATACCTCACCACGCAGGTACGACGATACCTTACCACACAGGCACAACGATACCTTACCACGCAGGTACAACGACACCTTACCACACAGGTACAACGATACCTTACCACACAGGTACGATGATACCTTACCACACAGCTATCCATGACGATACCTTACCACACAGCCACGACGATACCTTACCACGCAGGTACAACGATACCTTACCACACAGGTACAACGATACCTTACCACACAGCAACGACGATACCTTACCACACAGTTACGACGACACCTTACCACACAGCCATGACGATACCTTATCACACAGATATGACGATACCTTACCACACAGTTATGACGATACCTTACCACGCAGGTACAACGACACCTTACCACACAGTTACGACGATACCTTACCACACAGTTACGACGATACCTTAACACACAGTTATGACGACACCTTACAACACAGCTATGACGATACCTTACCACACAGCTATGATGATACCCTACCACACAGTTATGACGATACCGTACCACACAGTTATGACGACACCTTACCACACAGCTATGACGATACCTTACCACACAGCTATGACGACACCTTACCACGCAGGTACAACGATACCACACAGTTATGACGATACCGTACCACACAGTTATGACAACACCTTACCACACAGCTATGACGATACCTTACCACGCAGCTATGACCATACCCTACCACGCAGGTACGACGATACCTTACCACGCAGGTACGACGATACCTTACCACGTAGGTACAACGACACCTTACCGCACAGCCATGACGATACCTTACCACGCAGGTACAACGATACCTTACCACACAGTTATGACGATACCTTACCACGCAGGCACAACGATACCTTACCACACAGTTATGACGATACCTTACCACGCAGGTACAACGATACCTTACCACACAGGTACGGCGATACCTTACAACACAGTTATCCATGACGATACCTTACTGCACAGCCATGACGATACCTTACCACGCAGGTACAACGATACCTTACCACACAGTTACGACGATACCTTACCACACAGCTATGACGATACCTTACCACGCAGGTACGACGATAACACACCACACAGTTATGACGATACCTTACCACACAGCTATGACGATACCTTACCACGCAGGTACAACGATACCATACCACACAGCTATGACGATACCTTACCACACAGCTATGACGATACCTTACCACGCAGGTACGACGATACCTTACCACGCAGGTACAACGATACCTTACCACGCAGGTACAACGATACCTTACCGCACAGCCATGACGATACCTTACCACGCAGGTACAACGATACCTTACCACACAGGTATGACGATACCTTACCACGCAGGTACAACGATACCTTACCACACAGTTATGACGATACCTTACCACGCAGGTACAACGATACCTTACCACACAGGTATGGCGATACCTTACAACACAGTTATCCATGACGATACCTTACCGCACAGCCACGACGATACCTTACCACGCAGGTACAACGATACCTTACCACACAGTTATGACGATACCTTACCACACAGGTACGACGATACCTTACCACACAGGTACGACGATACCTTACCACACAGTTACGACGACACCTTACCACACAGTCACGACACCTTACAACACAGTCATGACGACAACTCATCACACAGTCATGGCGACACCTTACCACACAGCCATTATGATACTTTACCACATTACAATGATGGATTTGCACTATTTGACAATGCCACCTCATATGATGATACCTTATCTACTATTGATAGCTTTCTCTTGCATGGACATTATGCTGATACCTTACCAGGTTTTCTTTCACAGTGGCAGCAACTTTGATTGGCTTACTTTGTTGTCTTAGGAGGACCGTTTGTTGCAGACGGCACCTTACCTAACACATACCCAGAGGAAGTTTATGAAGACTGCAGCACTTCTTGCTGATGAGGTAGGGTTCACATGAGGACATAGGGGTGGGGCTAGTGGGTGGAGCTCATTGTGTGCTATGTACATATGAGTGCATGAGCTACAGGATCAGGGGTGGAGCTTGTGGTGGGTGTGGCTGCATGATAATAGGGTGCAGTTTGGTAAAGATTACCAGTTAGCGTGTGCACATGGTGTGGGTGGGGCTACACGTGTGTGGGTGGGGCTACACGAGCGTGCGTTACTGATGAATGTTATTTTGTTATGTTTGTAGGCAGAAGTTGCTGATAGTGGTAAGTGGTTCATTCTGCTTGGTCTTGTTGCCATAGTTACTAAATAATGTATTGTAGCTCGTAGGGATCGTGGTGGGCGTAAACGGTTTCGTCCTCCATCACCGCCACCCTCAGAAAGCTCGTCTAAAAAAAAGAAAAAGTGAGATTTTATTTTACTATCTGCAGACTTGTGAGGTGGAATAATTGTTACTGAAGGGGGAGGAGCTTTGTAGCTGGGAGTTTTAACTGGGTAGTGGCACTGAGTGAAAGGGGAGGGGCGGGGCTACTGTCACTGAATCATAGGGCAGGTTTACTATTTAGGCTGGACAAGTGTCGTCACCATAGTGATGACGTCTGATACTGTCCTTGCCTCTGGAGAGTTCCTCCAACACATCTCATTAGCTAGCACATGTTTGTGGAGGGCTACGCTGAGTTGAAGTGATGATGTAATGGTAAAATTGGACGTTTCACCGTCTGAAACCAGAGCCTGGGGCAGTGGATGTGTATGTGTGTATATTAGTGTGTGTGCGTGTTTAGTAGTCGTCCAGCAACTCGTCGTACGGCCGGTCGTCTTGGTCGTGACAGTGAAGACAGTTTACCAGGAAGTAGGGATGATGTCACACGAGATCTGCCACACCCACCACAGCCCCTCAAAGTGGAGGAAGTTATTCAACCTCCCGGTCAGACTATTCTAGCTGAAGACACACAGACCACACCCACTGGACCCACACAGACCACACCCACTGGACCTACACAGGGTAAGCTGTCTGTTAATATTTCATTTCTTCTGTTTGAGAAATCATTATGCACACACACACACATACGTACACAATCTTCCACTATTTCATGTGCTCCATAAAGTTTGTGTCCAAACATCAGTAAGTCTCAAACTTCCATTCCAAACATCAGTAAGTCTCAAACTTCCATTCCAAACATCAGTAAGTCTCAAACTTCCATTCCAAACATCAGTAAGTCTCAAACTTCCACTTCAAACATGGGATTTCCAAATCCCATTCCCAGGAATTGTATTTTCTCCTCATACTTTAGTTTCCATTGCTAGTGTAAATGTTGCCTAGTAACCCATCGAGGTGTTGCCTAGTGGATGAACTGCTGCACGGTCGTGGTGGATAGATTGCCGTGACCTTCTGTTTGCCACTGCTCGCTCTGGAGTTTAATACCTCATCATTGTTTGTAGTGAAGAATTACTCAGTATTATTATTATTATTATTATTATTATTATTATTATTATTATTATTATTATTATTGGCGAGCAAAGCGAGTGAGACACTCTCAGGGGTAACACAATTGAAAATCGGGGATATTTGTTTGTTTATATATATGTGTGGACGTACGCATGTCATTTTGTACTTTGACCTTCGCATATTTTTGTGTTTCCCGTCCCAAACTTCACTAAACAGAATCCTTCGGTTTAGCGATCATTACCCGTATCACCCTATAAATTGAATTGTTTACCGCTTTGAATTCTTTTGCGGGTGCAGTTAAAACTAAAAAACTTATGGGAGCTCCATTTCTATTTGAGTTGGTGGTAAGTTAATATGCTATTTGTCACAGTTATAAGCCCTACGCAACAGTATTTACCTGAAAATTCATTGTCCACTAGACTAACCATGAAGGTAAGTCTTGCGTAGGTATGTTCAGTTGTGTGAAAGTATTGTGCGTTACAACTACTACACAAAGAAAAAAATTAAATAACGTGACTTGATTTTGTTGCTTCTTTTTCAATTCAAACAGTTGCGGGGAGCAGTTACTATGGTATTGAATCCCCTTTACCGTATATACGTAATTTAAAAACTCGACTTTATTTTAGTAGCTTAAGTTTTAGTAGGCTCATGTTAATTCTGTTGTCATAATAATAGAACATTGATTTCACTAACGATATTCTGAGTTGGTAATTGTGGAAATACTTTAAACATTAATACGTTAGGCAAAACAGTATTCAATAGTTTAACAATAGTGTGGTTTAAGGCTCGCTCGCCATTTGTGCTCAAGCACACCACTAGTTATTATTATTTGGTAAAGCTGTGAAGTTTCATTGTGTGGGAGTAATTTTGTTTGATATTTTTAGGAAGTAGAAATTTTGTTTGGTTGTGTAGCTCCACAGAACAGTCAGTTAGTGGAACTCAAGACCACACCCCCCTCATTTCCATTCTCAAGTGACAAGATGGAAGTGGATCAGTCAGGCATGGAGACCACACCCACCGATTCCAGTGTCACGCCCACTTTTGATGATACCGTGTCCCAACAACATTCTCAAGATGAAGAGGAAGTGGGTGGAGCTTCAAACAAGGAACCCATGGGAACAGAAAACAAGGAGGAAAAGGAAACAGAAATGCCATCTAAAGAGGGGGAGGTGCCAGGGAAGGAAGGGGCGGGGTCAGGACTGAGTTCGCAGGACAGGCGTATCTTGGAGGGTCGTGATAAGTTTCCTGTTGAAGATGTCGGTATTCACCAGAGTCATCAGATCATCATTCCTAGCTACTCCTCCTGGTTCTCCTACAACAGCATCCACGCCATTGAAAGGAGGTCTCTACCAGAGTTCTTCAGTGGCAAGAACAGATCCAAGACACCAGAGATGTGAGTGGGTGGGTGTACATTTGGGAGATAGTTTAGCAGTGTGTATGTGTGTTAGTTTAAGTGTGTATGTGTGTTAGTTTAAGTGTGTATGTGTGTTAGTTTAAGTGTGTATGTGTGTTAGTTTAAGTGTGTACGTGTGTTGTGTGTTAGTTTAAGTGCGTATGTGTGTTAGTTTAAGTGTGTATGTGTGTTAGTTTAAGTGTGTATGTGTGTTAGTTTAAGTGTGTATGTGTGTTAGTTTAAGTGTGTACGTGTGTTAGTTTAAGTGTGTGTTAGTTTAAGTGCGTATGTGTGTTAGTTTAAGTGCGTATGTGTGTTAGTTTAAGTGCGTATGTGTGTTAGTTTAAGTGTGTATGTGTGTTGGTTTAAGTGCGTATGTGTGTTAGTTTAAGTGTGTATGTGTGTTATAGTATGTCCAAGTTGAGTTGACCGCAAGAAAAACTTGAATAACTTTAGAACGGAAGCAGCTGCGCATCCGGGGTTTGCACCATTGGAAAGCTCGCGCCGAAGCGGTTAAAAATATTCCCTCAGTATACTCCAAAACCGGAGAGAAAGTGCTATTCCAAAACTCAATACAAAAGTCTATGGGAATAGAAAAAACCACAGGTTTCCCGCTCAAAACGCGCCCGCTTTTAGTCACGCGGTGCGGCTCAATTGATCACGCGGACAGTCTCCATAAAGAATTTTTGTAAACAATGGCTTCTTCTGAGATTGCTGCGTTTCTAGCTTTGTATCGCGATTAGCTTAGGTTGCGAGTGTGGAAACAGGATAGACAAGAGTGCCCTGTTGTCACAGAGGGTACAGGACCGCCTGATAGGATGTTGGTAAGATTATTTGTCTTAGCTAGCAACTTGTAATACAGCCGCACTTAAGCTGTTTGCCGTTAAATTGTGTGCTTGTCAAAGCCGTGTTTATGCTAATTCCTTTTCTTCACTACTATAGATGCCGTTTATTGTAAGGATTAGGACCAACTCAGGCAGCACTCCACCTTCAACTCGGATCACAACTATATTTTGTGTATGTGTACTACTTAAATTCTATCATTTCATCAATTTTCATATACATATAAATAAATGAAACAATTGATATTTTTATTTAACAAGGAAGTCTAGTAACTTTAGCTACAAGTTAAGGGTGCCCTGCCACCGGAAACCGAGGCGCGTAACCGCAAATTGACTGTTTTTGCTATGTCTTTATATTTCTTTTTCTGCTTACTTTGTTGTTACAGATGGAATGAGCACCAATAGAGGACTCCAGCAAGCCAAATTTGAAGAATGAAGACCCGTCTGGGACGGCGATACAGCTCTGCACACCTGCTACTATTTGGTGTTATTTCGAAGCGGCCGAAGGAACTAGAGTGCTCATATTTTTTCCAGAGGTAGCTAGCGGGCTTCTTCGCAACATTACAGAGCCATATTTCTAATAAATATATTCTTTTTTTGTAAATAGTAAAATTTTCGTGCCGTTTTACTCCTGCGTTATTCTAAAAAAATCTCTCTGTAACTTTATTCTAAGGGGGGTATGCTGCTTGTGCGCAAAATTTGAATTTAATTCAATGATACAATTCCACGAAATATCGATTTATATTTTCAAGTTGACTACTGATTCGCTATTTTACCCCGCCCCCCATAACGTTGAGCTCCGCGAACGCGCAATTTATTGGTAAGAGCATAATCAATTGACTTGTGGTAATTCTAAAATGAGCCCATTTGTAAATAAAAATAAGAAATACAATAATGAGCCGTGAGATGGCCTTTGTAACTTTGGAAAAGGTTAGTCCCGAGCAGAAGTGACGGCGTATTCCCAATGTTGCTTGGAGTTGGTTGCTCATTAGTGAGAGCGGGGTAGTTCTGCACAAATTTCAGACTTGTAGGTGATAGGGCTGAAGAATATAGCGGTAGCAATCCAGACAGAAAGAACTGAAGTGATGATGACGGAGTCTATACGCAGCCAAGTCTGAATACAAGGTTGGTGGAATAGTAGGAGCTGGTACCAGTCAGGATGGAGTTGGTCACCGTTGAGACAGAATTTTAAGCTGCTCCAATGGCTTCACAAGTACAACCTCATTCCGTACCCTGAAAGTATAATAGAAGGATGTTATTTGAGGTGACTGTTTCAGACTAGTACACTACAGTTATACAGGTATAGCTCGGGACCCGTTTGTCCTCCTGCTTCGCGGTAACCGGTAGATTTTTTTGGCGCCAAAGTTAATTGATCCACGTAGAAATTCAGAGCTGGCCTCGCGTGAATAGATTGCACGCAGGGGTTGGGTTACAGGCGGTTCTGCAGTATTATACTGAATGATTAAACGACCACAGGTCCCGGTGGCAGGGAACCCTTAACAGTGCTGTACTGCTGAATCCTGTGAATGTCAGAATATTTCTTGGGACACAGTAGGTAGAATCGACTGATTTTAATCCTGTCTCTTCAGAAGAACGCCTCACCAGTTTGCGTTTTCCATCTGCTGTACATTATCTGCGCATAAGAAACATAAATACGATTGAAAACAGACGAGATGAGCTGTACAGCGCCCGAAAACTCCATAAACTTCACTAAATTTCTTTCTTTAAATAGTTACAGTATTAATGCGCACCTGTGCTACCGCCCCTTTTTCACGTGCAACGTTGAAGTTTGCGCGCTTAATTGACTTGGATTCACATGACTAAATTGCTTCCGGTAAAGTACTAAATGCATTCCTCAATTACCGCGCTTGCGGTCGTGCCAACTCAACTTGGACATACTATAGTTTCCTCCCTACTGGCAGAACTATGTAACTTAAAAGAAACCGACTGATGAAAGAGATTACTCATTGGAGAGTGTGAGAAAGTTGTTGAGTTGGTTAAACTGTCGGGAAATACAAGTCATTTGATTTGTTTTGTTTTGATTTGATTTGATTGATATGTTCTGTCATTCAGTGACTTGCAATTAGTCTGATACTGTATCCACGTGTTCATGTTGCTATAGGTACTTCGCCTATCGTAACTTCATGGTAGACAGTTTCCGTGTGAACCCTCAGGAGTATCTGTCAGTGACTGCCTGTCGCAGGAACCTTGCGGGAGACGTGGGGTCGATCCTGAGAGTGCACGGGTTTCTGGAGCAGTGGGGACTCGTCAACCATCACTTGGAGGGAGACAAGCACGCGCCCCACATGATGGGCCCGCCTTCAACCGCCCACTTCAATGTACAGGTACTGGATACATTTGTAAACTCTCTCTCTGCAGTGTTGGGAATGTGTTATTTATACAAGCTAGCGAAGTGGACTCACTGATAACTTCTGATATTATATTATATTCTTCAATTCAATTTACCGTAAACGTCCGTGTACCCTTTGTTACTGATGCATGTGCGTGCTATGAAGTTCCATGGCAATACTTAGCGACTCTTTAGTCAGGGGTACATGTTGAACTCATAGAGGTGAAGAAAGACTAGGAGTAGGCGAGCTTCTTCAACCCAATGCCTTCACTTACATTACTGGATTATCATTGGCGAGCGAGACACTATCTGGGGTAACTCAATTGAAAATTGGGGATATTCGTTTATATGTGGAGACGTACGTATGTCATTTTTTACTTTGACCCTCGCGTACTTTTGTGTTAGCTCCGTGTTCGACCCCATCCCAAACTTCACTAAACCGAATCCTCTGGTTTAGCGATCATTACCCGTATCATAGTAGAAATTGAATTGTTTACCGCTTTGAGTTCTTTTGCGGTGCAGTTTGAACTCAAAAACTTGCCTGAGTACCATTTCTATGTGAGTTAGTGGCGGTGGTAAGTTAATGCGCTATTTGTCACAGTTATAAGCCCTACACAACAATATTTACTTGTAATTCATTGTCCACTAGACTAACCACGAAGGTAAGTCTTGTGTAGGTATGTCCGGTTGTGTGAAAGTATTGTGGGTTACAGCTACTATTATGAATACCACAAAGAAAACGTTACTTGTTGTTGTTTTTTGTTGTTGTTGTTGTTTTTTCAATTCAAACAGTTGTGGTTACTATGGCATTGAATCCCCTTTTTCCTATATCCATAATTTAAAAACTTGCCGGTTTTTTTGGAGCTTCTAAGTGCCACTTGTTGGTTGTCAAGGGCCACTGGTAGTCAGAATGGCTTCTAAAGAAGCTACCAATACTCGGGCGAAGCTAAGATAAGTAGTAATTCCATATTTGTTAACTAAAGTAACTCTGGCCTCTTTTTTCTTTGTAACTGAGAGCTTGTTCAAGAGTTACTAGTAATAAAAGTAGTCAGAATGGCTTAAATTTGATATTACAGACTTATCACTACTCAGATATTAAGATAAGAAAGCATTTCTGTGTATATTTGCTGTAATTAACTACTAAGAATCCAGTATTGCCATCATAATGTTATAAAAAAGCAGGCAAAATTCATCATATAACCGTATTGTAATTTTAAGCAAGATAACAAGAGGCTTGCTTGCCATTTGTGCTCAAGCACATCACTAGTTCTAGTACAATTGTAAATACAGTGTGTGTGTGTGTGTGTGTGTGTGTAGGTGGACACTCCTGTAGGTGTTCAAGGTCTGCCTTCAAGATCTTCCAACTCGACTAGTGCCACAGAACAGTTGGTACAGATGGGCGGAGTCAAACAACAGGAGAAAGAATCAACTGACAATTTTGGGTGAGTATTTAGGAAACTGGAGACCTAGGTGAGCTAAGTGTTTGGAGACCTAGGTGAGCTAAGTGTTTGGAGACCTAGGTGAGCTAAGTGCATGGAGACCTAGGTGAGCTAAGTGCATGGAGACCTAGGTGAGCTAAGTGCATGGAGACCTAGGTGAGCTAAGTGCATGGAGACCTAGGTGAGCTAAGTGCATGGAGACCTAGGTGAGCTAAGTGCATGGAGACCTAGGTGAGCTAAGTGCATGGAGACCTAGGTGAGCTAAGTGCATGGAGACCTAGGTGAGCTAAGTGCATGGAGACCTAGGTGAGCTAAGTGCATGGAGACCTAGGTGAGCTAAGTGCATGGAGACCTAGGTGAGCTAAGTGCGTGGAGACCTAGGTGAGCTAAGTGTGTGGAGACCTAGGTGAGCTAAGTGGATGGAGGCCTAGGTGAGCTAAGTGCATGGAGACCTAGGTGAGCTAAGTGCGTGGAGACCTAGGTGAGCTAAGTGTGTGGAGACCTAGGTGAGCTAAGTGTGTGGAGACCTAGGTGAGCTAAGTGTATGGAGGCCTAGGTGAGCTAAGTGTATGGAGACCTAGGTGAGCTAAGTGCATGGAGACCTAGGTGAGCTACGTTTGTGCAGACCTAGGTGAGCTAAGTGTATGGAGACCTAGGTGAGCTAAGTGTATGGAGACCTAGGTGAGCTAAGTGTTTGGAGACCTAGGTGAGCTAAGTGTATGGAGACCTAGGTGAGCTAAGTGTTTGGAGACCTAGGTGAGCTAAGTGCGTGGAGACCTAGGTGAGCTAAGTTTGTGCAGACCTAGGTGAGCTAAGTGTATGGAGACCTAGGTGAGCTAAGTGTTTGGAGACCTAGGTGAGCTAAGTGTTTGGAGACCTAGGTGAGCTAAGTGCATGGAGACCTAGGTGAGCTAAGTGTATGGAGACCTAGGTGAGCTAAGTGTATGGAGACCTAGGTGAGCTAAGTGCATGGAGACCTAGGTGAGCTAAGTGCATGGAGACCTAGGTGAGCTAAGCAAGTGCATGGAGACCTAGGTGAGCTAAGTGGTCTGGAGACCTAGGTAGCTAAGTGTATGAGACCTACTAGGTGAGCTAAGTGTAGAGACCTAGTGAGCTAAGTGTATGTAACCTAGGTTAGCGTTAGTGTATGAGACCCTATTTGACTAATTTGTCTGGAGACCTAGTGAGCTTAGTGTAGGAGACCTAGGTGAGCTAAGTGTGTGCAGACCTAGGTGAGCTAAGTGTATGGAAGACCTAGGTTGCTAAGTGTTTGGAGACTAGGTGAGCGAAGGTGCATGAGACCTAGGTTAGTCAATGTTTGGAGACTAGGTGAGCTCAGTGCATGGAGACCTAGGTGAGCTAAGTGTATGGAGACCTAGGTGAGCTAAGTGTATGGAGACCTAGGTGAGCTAAGTGTATGGAGACCTAGGTGAGCTAAGTGTATGGAGACCTAGGTGAGCTAAGTGTATGGAGACCTAGGTGAGCTAAGTGTATGGAGACCTAGGTGAGCTAAGTGTATGGAGACCTAGGTGAGCTAAGTGCATGGAGACCTAGGTGAGCTAAGTGTATGGAGACCTAGGTGAGCTAAGTGTATGGAGACCTAGGTGAGCTAAGTGTATGGAGACCTAGGTGAGCTAAGTGTATGGAGACCTAGGTGAGCTAAGTGTATGGAGACCTAGGTGAGCTAAGTGTGTGGAGACCTAGGTGAGCTAAGTGCATGGAGACCTAGGTGAGCTAAGTGTATGGAGACCTAGGTGAGCTAAGTGTATGGAGACCTAGGTGAGCTAAGTGTATGGAGGCCTAGGTGAGCTAAGTGTATGGAGACCTAGGTTAGCTAAGTGCATGGAGACCTAGGTGAGCTAAGTGCATGGAGACCTAGGTGAGCTAAGTGCATGGAGACCTAGGTTAGCTAAATGCATGTCAGTCAAACAGGTTGATGGACAGATGTGTGTGTGTATGTGTTCAGACTAAAAATGGATATTTATGCTAAAGCAGAAGATTCTTCTACTCATAAACCTTGGACGGAACAGGAAGTGCTGTTGTTGCTGGAGGTACAGTCATTGCTGGTGGAAGTGAGAGCGGTGTGTAGATTAAGTGTGTGTTATGGTGCTGGTTGTTAGGGTCTGGAGTTGCATAGAGACGACTGGAACAAGGTGGCAGGACATGTTGGCACTAGGACACAAGATGAGTGCATTCTCCACTTCCTGAAGCTGCCCATTGAAGATCCCTATCTGGAGGAGAAGCCCGGCTCTCTGGGACCACTGGCCTACCAACCCGTTCCCTTCAGCCAGCAAGGAAACCCGGTCATGTCGGCCGTAGCATTCCTGGCATCAGTAGTGGACCCTCGAGTTGCCGCGGCAGCAGCCAAGGCTGCGTTAAGTGAGTGGGTGTGTTCTGTGGGCGTGTCCTTTTGAAGGGCTTATTGCATTCACTGCATCAAATCCTCAACAAATTCAGATACCATCCATCCATTCATTCATTCGTTCATTCGTCTTGGTTGATACTACAGTGTGTGTGTGTGTGTGTGTGTGTGTGTGTGTGTGTGTGTGTGTGTGTGTGTGTGTGCGTGTAGTGGAATTCAATAGAATGAAGGATGAACTACCAAAGGGATTTGGTAAGACAGATGGCAGTAAAGATGGCAGTAAAGATGGGGTGGAGGTCAAAGTGTCTGCTCCAGAGGAAGAACCAGTGAAAGTGGAGGGAGGAGTCGAGAAGGGGGAGGAGCCAAGTAACGGGATTGTTACCGATCCTCCTAGTGAAGGAAATGTAGCAACTGCAGCAGCCGCTGGTCTCGCTGCTGCTGCGGTCAAGGCTAAGGTATGTGTGCGTGCGTGGGTGTGTGTTACTAGATACCTCCTGGTGTGTGTGTGTGTGTGTGTTAGCATTTAGCTAATGTGGAGGAAAGGAAGATCAAGTCTCTAGTGGCTCTGCTCGTGGAGACACAGATGAAGAAGCTGGATCTCAAACTGAGGCACTTTGAAGAGCTGGAAGCCATCATGGACAGAGAGAGAGAATCAGTGAGTTATACAAGTGTAGTTGCTCCCTCACTAGTCTGATTCTCAAGCTGCTGTTGCAGTCTTGTACTCTATTATACTGTATTGTATTGAACTGTATTACTCTATTGTATTACACTCTATGTACTGTATTATATTGTATCATATTGCACTGTTTAATAAATGCTGTGAGTGTTTGGTATTGATGGAGTGTTTGTTGGTACAGTTAGAGTTGCAGCGTCAGCAGATTTTGAGTGATCGCCAGCAGTTTCAACGAGATCAAATGAAGGCTGCTGAAGTGCGGTCACTGCAGAGCCCCACCCTCCAACCTCAGACACCGCTACAGCTACCGCCTATTCTGCGAGCCCCGCCCCTCAGGTCTCCACAGGCTGTCCAACCAGCCCCGCCTCCAACAACCTCTTCTCTTCCAGCGTCTTCAGTGCAGGGTCCGGAGGAACCAACCAACGAACCAGCAGTAGACAAATGTGAGTTGTGCTCCTTGTATGGTGGGTGTGGCATGAGAGTGTGTGTGTGTAGTGGGAGTGGCAAGTGAGCCTCCTTCGACTGGTGAAAAAAATGGATCATTGGATTCTACCTTACCGAATACAGACAGTTGCCAGACGCCGGCATCCTTAGCAACAGACGCTCATGTATTACCTGAAGCTGTGAATGAGAAAGGGAGTGGCATGGAGACAGAGCAGGATCAGGTGTGGCTACTGAGCATGCTCTGTTGCAATGGTCACACTCTATTGTATTGTATTATTGTTGTTGTCTACAGGTGGGTGGTGATAACACTGGAGACCCTTCAGAAGAGGCAGAGCCTATGGAGCAAGGAGAAGCCAAACAGGAGGATGTGACTGGAGGGGGCGTGGTCAGCAAGACTACGGTAGATGTGCCTATTCCATCTGCTGCTATTGTGGATATGTCAGATCAGACCAAGGTGACAGATCTGCCAGGCACTAGTGAAGAGACTGTAACTGTTGAGGGCGTGACTGGCCCTGTTGAAGAGGGTGTGGCAGGACCTGAAGTGTTGATGGACAAAGAGCTAGAAGCAGTTCTTGGGTCTGGGGATGATAAGGTGGTAGAAATGGAGACATCCATTCCCTCAGAATTAACTGTCGAAGAAGAAAGCCAGAACAAAGAGACGACTGATGAAGTGGGGGCAGGTGACGGTGAAGCTGCAGTGTCAGGTGAAGACCAACTGAAAGAAGAAGAGACATAAGGGGCGTGACTATGAAGTCCTCTCACACTGAACACTGTATCAATCATTGCTCCATACTTATTGTAATCCCCCATAAAGACAGGCAGACCCACTAACTTACAAGATATCTGTAGAGATACCAGGTGCATAGGCTCTCTCTCTCTCACACACAGTTTGCTGGATTGGTTAGTGGTTGGGTGTTATTACTCGTGCACATAAAAGGAACAGAATAGAAGTGAATGCACAGCACCCAATCTGTCCCTACTGCATTACTATACCTGCACCCAATCTGTCCCTACTGCATTACTATACCTGTACCCAATCTGTCCCTACTGTATTACTATACCTGCACCCAATCTGTCCCTACTGCATTACTATACCTGCACCCAATCTGTCCCTACTGTATTACTATACCTGTACCCAATCTGTCCCTACTGTATTACTATACCTGTACCCAATCTGTCCCTACTGCATTACTATACCTGTACCCAACTGTCCCTACTGCATTACCATACCTGTACCCAATCTGTCCCTACTGCATTACTATACCTGTACCCAATCTGTCCCTACTGCATTACTATACCTGCACCCAACTGTCCAATCTGTCCCTACTGCATTACTATACCTGTACCCAATCTGTCCCTACTGCATTACCATACCTGTACCCAACTGTCCCTACTGCATTACCATACCTGTACCCAATCTGTCCCTACTGCATTACTATACCTGTACCCAACTGTCCCTACTGCATTACTATACCTGTACCCAACTGTCCCTACTGCATTACCATACCTGTACCCAATCTGTCCCTACTGCATTACTATACCTGCACCCAACTGTCCAATCTGTCCCTACTGCATTACTATACCTGTACCCAATCTGTCCCTACTGCATTACCATACCTGTACCCAACTGTCCCTACTGCATTACCATACCTGTACCCAATCTGTCCCTACTGCATTACCATACCTGTACCCAACTGTCCCTACTGCATTACCATACCTGTACCCAATCTGTCCCTACTGCATTACCATACCTGTACCCAATCTGTCCCTACTGCATTACTATACCTGCACCCAACTGTCCAATCTGTCCCTACTGCATTACTATACCTGTACCCAATCTGTCCCTACTGCATTACCATACCTGTACCCAACTGTCCCTACTGCATTACCATATTACCATACCTGTACCGCCCAATCTGTCACACTACTACTGCATTAAAAAGACCATACCTGTACCACAGGTCTGTCCCTACTGCATTACTATACCTGCACCCCCAAAAGAAAAAACCCTTTTGGGGGGGTCCAATCTGTCCCTACTGCATTAACGATAACCTGGACCCAATCTGTCCCTACTGCATTACCATACCTCTGTACCCAACTGTCCCTACTGCATTACCATACCTGTACCCAATACTGTCCCTACTGCATACATACCTGTACACAACTGTCCCCTACTCTATACATACCATACCACTATCATACCAAAAAAACAACTGATAACCTAACAAATAAGCCTTACTATACCTTATACCCAACTGTATCAACAAAACAATAAAAACTACAACTGTAAAAGCAAAACCCACCACCCCTAAACCTTAGCCCAACTGTTCCCTACTACTGCCATACCATACCTGTACCCATCTGGCCCTACTGCATTACTATCCCTGCACCCAACTGTCCATCTGTCCTACTGCATACTAGACCCTGTTACCCAACTGTCCTACTTGCATTAACCATACCTGTACCCAATCTGATCCCTAAGGCAGTACTATACTGCACCCAACTGTCCAATCTGTCCCCTCTGCATTACTTGAACCTGACCCAATCTGGTCCCTACGCATACTATCAATACCTGTACCCAACTGTCCCTACTGCATTACTATACCTGTACCCAATCTGTCCCTACTGCATTACTATACCTGTACCCAACTGTCCCTACTGCATTACCATACCTGTACCCAATCTGTCCCTACTGCATTACTATACCTGTACCCAACTGTCCCTACTGCATTACCATACCTGTACCCAATCTGTCCCTACTGCATTACTATACCTGTACCCAACTGTCCCTACTGCATTACTATACCTGTACCCAATCTGTCCCTACTGCATTACTATAACTGCTTTCTATAAAGATGTTCATGAATATAAAAACACAGTTGAAGTTATTTTAGTAGTGATGACCATTTCAAGTTTTCTTTGGCCGACTGCAAGACCTGCCTCACACTCTGCTCAGTTAGCCCGCCCTCCTCCATCTGCTCCAACACTAACATAAGGACATATTATACACACCACACAAACACTTGCCTTGACTGCAGTCCTCTGTATTATGATGGATGGATCTGTCTCTACAATGATACTGTACCAACCAACACACAGTGACATGTAGTTATGATGATACTGTACCAACCAACACACAGTGACATGTAGTTATGATACTGTACCAACCAACACACAGTGACATGTAGTTATGATGATACTGTACCAACCAACAGTGACATGTAGTTATGATGATACTGAACCAACAGTGACATGTAGTTATGATGATACTGAACCAACAGTGACATGTAGTTATGATGATACTGTACCAACCAAAACACAGTGACATGTAGTTATGATGATACTGAACCAACAGTGACATGTAGTTATGATGATACTGTACCAACCAAAACACAGTGACATGTAGTTATGATGATACTGAACCAACAGTGACATGTAGTTATGATGATACTGAACCAACAGTGACATGTAGTTATGATGATACTGAACCAACCAACACAGTGACATGTAGTTATGATGATACTGAACCAACAGTGACATGTAGTTATGATGATACTGTACCAACCAAAACACAGTGACATGTAGTTATGATGATACTGAACCAACAGTGACATGTAGTTATGATGATACTGTACCAACCAAAAACACAGTGACATGTAGTTATGATGATACTGAACCAACAGTGACATGTAGTTATGATGATACTGAACCAACAGTGACATGTAGTTATGATGATACTGAACCAACAGTGACATGTAGTTATGATACTGAACCAACAGTGACATGTAGTTATGATGATACTGTACCAACCAAAACACAGTGACATGTAGTTAAGATGATAATTATACCAACAATACTTTAAACAAGGAGGTTGCGTATAAAAAAGCATAGCCGAGGACATGTTTCGTCATAAGTGGAAAATGGCAGCTGTCACAGTTTTTGTCACCAACTTCCTGGAGACCATTTTAGTGTGTTACAACAACTTAGCGCACAAAACAGGGAAACAATGTCTCATAAGAAATAAGTCATGAACACCTTAACAGATGGGAAAACAATAGTGGGCTATAATTAGAGGTGATCTTAGCCATTGACGCAGCTAAATTCAGCTGCTGGATATACAGCATGCAGTCACTGCTTCATACTATCCTGAGAGGCCATCTTTAATCAAGAAATATTTAAGGACACACACACGGCATTGATAGGAACTAGACTTGATTAATCTATTATATCACTCGGAAAAATGAATACACATAGCTGTTTGTGAGATGGGGCACTCGTTTGAAGTGTGGATCGAATAGCGAGCTATTCTGGACGGTTCTCTTTATGTGGCTACTTTTAAAAATTTTGAATAAAAGGAGCTAGAGGTCTAAGGGCATGCTGGGACTCTCCTATTTATACCCGGAAGGAGTTGAGAAGTGGTAAACGAGGCCACAGATTTCGCACATGGAGAATAGCATTGCTCTATAAACGCGACCTCTACGTTTAAAGCCAGTCATGTCCACACATGTGAAGCTACAGTTTATCTTACCCTTTATCAACAACTTCATCAACCAACAAGAAGACAGCATCAAGATGGTCTAGCAGACCACGCTTCTCCACATTACGCCTACACACACACACACACATTATTCGATTCCAGGATTTTCACATCTAAAACAGTTTAGTTCACAAGATAGTGTATGACTGAGAGTGTATGCTGCTCTTACTTGAGCAATTGACTGAGAGTGTCATAGAGAGCATTCAGAACACCCACCAACATGAGCTGTACACACAAACACACATACATACACAATAAATGCATAAATCGGCATACACTCATCGCTTTACACAATTAGGAGTATATGTGTGTGTGTGGGGATGGGTCTAGAGTACAGGGACAGTCTTGCAGGTCTAGAGTATAGGGACACAGCCGTGCAGGTCTAGAGTACAGGGACACAGCCGTGCAGGTCTAGAGTACATGACACAGTCGTGCAGGTCTAGAGTAACAGGGACAACAGCCGTGCAGGTCTAGAGTACATGGACACATCCGTGCAGGTCTAGAGTCACAGGGACAACAGCCGTGCCGGTACTAGAGTACGGCCAGCCGTGCAGGTCCAGAGTACAGGACACAGTCGTGCAGGTCTAGAGTACAGGGCACAGCCGTTCAGGTCTAGAGTACGGACACAGTCGGCAGGTCTACAGTACAGGTACACACAGCCTTGCATGGTCTAGAGTACGGGACCAGCCGTGGCAGGTCTAAGTACCGACACAGCCGTGCAAGTCTAGAGTAAAAAAAACAAACATGGACATCGCCCGTGCCAGTCTAGATTATCATGACCCAGCCGTGCTAGGTCAGATTACAGGGACACATGCCGTGTCAGGTCAGAGTACGGGACACAGCCGTGCAGGTCTAGAGTACAGGGACACAGCCGTGCAGGTCTAGAGTACAGGGACACAGTCGTGCAGGTCTAGAGTACAGGGACACAGTCGTGCAGGTCTAGAGTACAGGGACACAGCCATGCAGGTCTAGAGTACAGGGACACAGTCTTGCAGGTCTAGAGTACAGGGACACAGCCATGCAGGTCTAGAGTACAGGGACACAGTCGTGCAGGTCTAGAGTACAGGGACACAGCCATGCAGGTCTAGAGTACAGGGACACAGTCTTGCAGGTCTAGAGTACAGGGCAGTTGTGCAGGGCACACCCACAATAGTGGGTGGAGACTTCTAAAAGTACTGATTGACAAACACAAATTAAGTTCCATTCCAATGTTGTATTCTTACCTCGTTCTCATTCTGAGCTCCTAACACACAGAAGAACAAGTCTACATTACTTCGGAATACGGTAGTGACGCCATTGTGCATGATGATCTCATCTGGTAATGGATAACAATTGCCATAGTAACTAAGATATATTCTGTCACCATAGTAACCTATTTCCATCACTAACCATTTGAACGTCGTATCTTATTAAATAGAGTCTCTTCAAACTTTGTCTGCTCCTTCAAACTAGGGAATGTGGAGTCATAGTACTGCAATAAAACACACAGCATTGTCTCATTGAGTTTAGTTCTACAGCTCTAGTTCCAGGATAAGGATATTGGCCACCAGTCACCAAATAAACCCGGTCTATCGGACCAGCAATGCTACAGGATAGTGACACTGCCCACTTCCTACCTTGCTAACTATTCTCTTCCCGTCGCTATCAAGTATGACAATACCCTTCACTGTGATAAGTGACGGCTCCTACAAACATAGAGAAATGTCAAGGAATAAACAATAGCAAGTCACTTGTTCTCACCAGCAAATCCATCGTGCCTGAATCTTGGGTTCGAAGTACAAAGTTGTCTAGTCGGTACAGGTCGTCACATGTGTGCGTACTTAAAAATGTACTTATTTTTGGAGAAAGAACCACATGACTTAATGACGTAATCGTTTTTGCGTAGAAAAGATCTTTATATAGCAGTTGCTGATTATAATTTTTGTTTGATTTTTGTCAGTAGTAGTGGGACTAAAGAAGTGCTATAAAGTATTACACGATGCTGTTACGTCCAACTCAGCAAGAATACAGCACAGTAAACGCTGACCCTTCTCAAGTAAGTGACAAATGGAAGCGGGACTACTACCGCGGGTCTAGTGCGAATATTTCACCGGTGTGTGTGTTTTTGGCAATTAACAGGTATACCTCGGGAACAATTGGACTGGCAACAATGTGGGAGGTTATGGCCAGGACGCCATTGTAGAGGGAAGCAGCTTGAAACAACCATTAATAAACGAAGGATTTCATCTTCATGGCAATAGCGGACTTGTAAAGTATCCAGAACTCTATCCAAGCCCTGAATACAGCAAAGAAGGAAGTGTTTTATTCTCCAAGTACCCTGGAGGTTACTCTTTGCCTGGTCACTACAATCCGGAGGAATACTTGGACCTGTTTCCTGTGGACACACCAAACACTATTCCGTCTCCAGCCACCGACTTTAAACAGCGCCATGAGGAGCCAGCTCTGGCCGAGCCAATGCCTAACAATGCTATCTCTGCTGTAGGACACAATGCCATCCCGGGGGACCAGAGTTTTGACATCAACTCTCTCCTGACGTTTCCTGAAGCTGCCAGTAGCACAATGCAAGATTCTTTTGCGGGAGATTTTTCTTGGCAGCTATTGGATGGCTTAGAGCCGGCTCACATGAAGGAGGCGGACCTGGTCCAGCACTTGGAGGCAAACTTACCTGATGAGATCTACTCTTTACCAAGTCTGGAAAAAGATGCCAGCTACCAGATGATGGTAAAGGACCAGGATGCCAGTTACGATATGCTCAGTCCCGTCTTGGAGCAGTCCCCTTACCAGGCCATGCCGATGGACCACAGTGGGTCACCTCTGGCCTGCTCTCCTGAAGATTCGCCTATTTCCAACCAGCCCACTCCTGTTGCCATGGTTCCCAAGCTTGATGAGATGAGAAGCGATGCAGGTGGTCTAGGTGTGCTGTGGAGGAAAGACTTGCAGAATTTATTTGAGAAGACATTTGATTTGAGTGAGTTAGTCAATGACTTCATGGTAGCTCCTCCAAGCAAGGAGAAGTCATCGTTACCAATGGTGGATTCTCCTCCTCCTGAAGTGGACAAGAAACCAGTCATTCTAGATCCTCCATTACATAGCCTAGGAGAGAGTCCTCCAAAACTGTCCAAGAAAAGTGAACTAGGGAAGAGTGAGGCTAAGGCTAAGCCCACACTACTGTTTGGCAAACACGAGGGGGAGATGATCCACAAGTTACTGGTTCACAAGAAAGGTTCTCGCAGTAAACCGGTGACTCGAGACAAGCTCATCAGCATGCCTGTAGAGGAGTTCAATTCACTGCTAGATGGTGCTCACCTCTCAGAAATAGAGGTGGCATTCATGAAGGAATGGCGCAGACGAGGCAAGAATAAGGCAGCAGCTCAGATAGCTCGCAAGAGGAAGAGAGAGGAAGTGAGTGGGCTAGATCAAGAGGTGCAGAATATGAGGCAAGATAAGGCACGACTAGAGAAAAGAAGCCGCCAACTCAGTGCTCAAGTGGTCTCACTCAAGGAGAAGGCGAGACTGGCAGAAGACAAGATTTATCAGAAGCACATGTCGGTCACTGGCAAGTCAGTGACCAGGAAGACCCACCACATACTGGTGACAGAAGATGACCAGTTGCTCCTGGTGCCCCGGGCCATTGTCTCCAAGTAACCAAGTCCATACCATAGATACCCCATACCACATCCTTTCTGTTTGTCCGCCTACATATTTCTTTTTTAAAACTTCAACAAACAATCCATTCAATTTTGTACCATGCATACTGCTTTAGTGTATAATGATATTCATGATGTAACTAATCCTCAAACACTTGATGAGTGGGTGTGGGTTGAACTTTAGACCTGATGCCTGGGAAGCTGTAATCAATGTCGAGCTCCTTCAGTCTCTGTCGTTTCTTCTCCTCTCTGTGAACAAGTCTCTTCAAATTCTTCTGATACTGCCTTTGTGTCTTACCCTACATAATAATAATAAACACACGTAACCATAGCAACCACTGTGGCCCGTGCTAATGCAGTTTGCCAACAGTAGCATCGTTCATGTGCCTTGGTGTAGAACTAGACCACACCCACTCTATCATGCCTAAGTCACAATACCTAGAGTCACACTGTCCTCTAACTAGAGAGTCGCACTGTCCTCTAATTAGGGACTCAGTTGCTTCAATGCCTCGGGTGAAGTGTGAAGTCAATTACAACGTAACACGGTTACACCTAGTTACCACGCCTCCCATACCAACAATAACAATAACTACAACAATAACAACAAAAAGTAACCACTAAAAATATAACTAAAATACCAAACACAAATACTGTGTGTGTGTGTGTGTGTGTGTGTGCGTGCGTGTGTGTGTGTGTGTGTGCGTGTCCTAATACGTGATGTTGATGAGTATGGTTATCCCACATCCTGTGTCACTACAATGATAGGTATTCCTGAAACCTAACGAATGATCCACCCACCTCCAGAGACCTAACAAGTGCCACACCCCCATAATATGCTACCACAGACATCCACTGGCCAGCAACAGGACAAACTCCGGGACTCCCCTAGAGTGCCCGCACCACTGAGTCTAGACACACCCCTGCATTAGAATGCCACAGGAATATATCTTTCTCTTGCATCATTTGACAATAGTTATAATTAGCATCACTAATTACATCATTGTTTCAAACAGTATATACGATGACTAGCAGTTTGTGAAAAGCTTCATTACATAGATGCAAATACCGTATCCACTCAATCAGACGCCGCGCTAGAATAGTAGCAACAGATCCTTACCCACTTTGCGTAGGGTTTATAGTATTCATATGGTTTCTAATCAAAGAAAGAAGAGAAGTTTTGATATGAAAACAACACTAATAGGAGGGGCAGGAACAATTAGGAGAGGATGAAAGGAGAGTGAGGGAGAGGGAGAAACAGAAATACGAACTTCTACAGAAGACATGCCAGAGTTAGGGATGACAGCTACCAGAAGATATGACAGAGTTAGGGATGACAGCTACCAGAAGATATGACAGAGTTAGAGATGACAGCTACCAGAAGATATGACAGAGTTTGAGATGACAGCTACCAGAAGATATGACAGAGTTAGGGATGACAGCTACCAGAAGATATGACAGAGTTAGGGATGACAGCTACCAGAAGATATGACAGAGTTAGAGATGACAGCTACCAGAAGATATGACAGAGTTAGGGATGACAGCTACTGGAAGATATGACAGAGTTAGGGATGACAGCTACCAGAAGATATGACAGAGTTAGGGATGACAGCTACTGGAAGATATGACAGAGTTAGAGATGACAGCTACTAGAAGATATGACAGAGTTAGGGATGACAGCTACTGGAAGATATGACAGAGTTAGAGATGACAGCTACCAGAAGATATGACAGAGTTAGAGATGACAGCTACCAGAAGATATGACAGAGTTAGGGATGACAGCTACTGGAAGATATGACAGAGTTAGAGATGACAGCTACTGGAAGATATGACAGAGTTAGAGATGACAGCTACTGGAAGATATGACAGAGTTAGAGATGACAGCTACCAGAAGATATGACAGAGTTAGAGATGACAGCTACTGGAAGATATGACAGAGTTAGAGATGACAGCTACCAGAAGATATGACAGAGTTAGGGATGACAGCTACTAGAAGATATGACAGAGTTAGGGATGACAGCTACTGGAAGATATGACAGAGTTAGAGATGACAGCTACCAGAAGATATGACAGAGTTAGGGATGACAGCTACCAGAAGATATGACAGAGTTAGAGATGACAGCTACCAGAAGATATGACAGAGTTAGAGATGACAGCTACCAGAAGATATGACAGAGTTAGGGATGACAGCTACCAGAAGATATGACAGAGTTAGGGATGACAGCTACCAGAAGATATGACAGAGTTAGGGATGACAGCTACCAGAAGATATGACAGAGTTAGGGATGACAGCTACTGGAAGATATGACAGAGTTAGAGATGACAGCTACCAGAAGATATGACAGAGTTAGAGATGACAGCTACCAGAAGATATGACAGAGTTAGAGATGACAGCTACCAGAAGATATGACAGAGTTAGGGATGACAGCTACTGGAAGATATGACAGAGTTAGAGATGACAGCTACTGGAAGATATGACAGAGTTAGAGATGACAGCTACTGGAAGATATGACAGAGTTAGAGATGACAGCTACCAGAAGATATGACAGAGTTAGAGATGACAGCTACTGGAAGATATGACAGAGTTAGAGATGACAGCTACCAGAAGATATGACAGAGTTAGAGATGACAGCTACTGGAAGATATGACAGAGTTAGGGATGACAGCTACCAGAAGATATGACAGAGTTAGAGATGACAGCTACCAAAAGATATGACAGAGTTAGGGATGACAGCTACCAGAAGATATGACAGAGTTAGAGATGACAGCTACCAAAAGATATGACAGAGTTAGAGATGACAGCTACCAAAAGATATGACAGAGTTAGAGATGACAGCTACTAGAAGATATGACAGAGTTAGGGGGACAGCTTCTAGAAGATATGACAGAGTTAGGGATGACAGCTACTGGAAGATATGACAGAGTTAGGGACGACAGGTCAACCTACTACACAAATTTAGAAAGAAAAAAAAAGCATGGGTGAAAAATATTCTCAAAAGTTTTAGTTGGCGAGCGAGCGAGACACTTACAGGGGTAACACAATTGAAAATCGGGGATGTTTGTGTATTTATATGCATGGACGTACATATGTCATTTTGTACTTTGACCCTCCGTATTTTTGTGTTCGCTCCGCGTTCGACCCCGTCCCAAACTTCACTAAACAGAATCCTCCGGTTTAGCGACCATTACCCGTATCACCTTAGAAATTGAATTGTTTACTGCTTTGAATTGTTTTGCGGGTGCAGTTAAAACTCAAAAACTTATGGGAGCTCCATTTCTATTCGAGTTAGTGGCAGTGGTAAGTTAATACGCTATTTGTCACATTTATAATCCCTACTCAACAGCTTTTAATTGAAAATTCATTGTCCACTAGACGAACCACGAAGGTAAGTCTTGCGTAGGTATGTTCAGTTGTGTGAAAGTATTGTGTGTTACAACTACTATTAAGAATATCACAAAGAAAACTTTAAATAACATGATTTGTCAATCATTTAACAATAGTTTAAGGCTCGCTCGCCATTTGTGCTCAAGCACACCACTAGTTATTAGATGCATAGTATGACAAACTTTTGAGGTTAATATGTCCCCCCCCCTATTTAAAAAAAAAAAAAATTGAAAAATTGACATTGTCTAACTGAGCCTCCTGTTGGGTGAGAAGAAACCCTGTGTAGTGTCGTGTTCTTCCCATAATAATCTTCCATGTTCACTACATGTATTTGAAAGGTTATTAGATTATGGTAAAGGATCACCAGTGCTGCAGTCTCTCGCCTAGTTATATTTAGATTCAAGGTAAAGGGTCATTTGTGCTACAGTCTCTAACATTGTTTCATGGGATTCAAGGTAAAGGGTCACCAGTGCTACAGTTTCCCACCTTGTGCAATAGGTAAAGGGTCACACGTTAGTCTCCCACCTTGTTCTGCAGTTTCCTCGCTGAATGTAGTCGACAGCCTCTGCTAATTTCTGACTTGATACAACTCCTTTCTCTGTCTAGCATTCCACCATGAACTTTCTCTGGTTCCACATATTCACCTATCATACATATCATCCTCTATTATCATCCTGGAATAACAGCAAAACTAGCACTTACACTTCAGCAACTTATCAAACATGAGATAATTGTTCATAGTGTCCGCAACTACTCTAGCCACCTCGTCACACTCAAATTCAACAAATGCGTATCCCTTACAACGTCCGCTTTTCGTGTTCCTCGCTACTTTCACACTGGTCACACCGCCAAACTGAGAACAGTATTTCCTTAGTTGTTCCTCGTAAAACCCATGAGGAAGATGACCAACGTACACTACTCCTCTGTTCACTGAGCTATCGTTGCTATCTCTATCTTCTTTTCTCTTCTTCGGCATGTCTACGCTCTTCCTTCACCGACCACTGTGGCCAAGAAATTGTTAGAAACAGATCCTTTACCTAATCGCTTAATCTTCTAGCTACTTAATGGGTAAAGGGTCTCGCTAGCTACTATTTCAATAGCCTTTTATTATAAGGTGTGGCCAATGAAGTGGGCATGGTTTTCTTTTCCAGCCGAGAGCGTGGCTGCGCTATCAACAGCTAGCCTAGCCCCCGCTAGGTTGCAGGAAGTAGGAGAAGGCAATTAATTGGGCAGTGCTACCTTCAGTTGCCCAGGAATTATCTTTGCAATTGAGATGGAGTTGGTTGCCAGCATTTCCTTCCCCTGGCAACCACTGCCCCCCCCCCCCCCCCCCCCCCCCCCCCCCCCTTATAGTATATCATGAGTGTTGTTAGCTTTTAGAAACTGGTCTGGTTGCTTTCATGAAATTAAAAAAATCAAAGTGTGGGAATAGCCACAGTACAGAAGGGGAAGACAGCAGCAGGCGTGACTGAAGATTCCATTAACACTCACACCCCTTATCCATTTAGGACTTCTAGACTATTCTTTAGTTGAACATGTGTTTGTGACTGAGCATGAGAACTTACGTACTTTCTTTTTATGTTTCATTGGTGGGTGGCAGACCTATAAATTTTGAGGGTCGGCCTCCCCCAAGTCAGTCAGTCTTAAGTGCTCGTATTATTCTTACCTGTAACATACTTCATTGCTTTATTTATTACCTCACATAACTTCCTTGAGTGACTTTACGGGGGGTAGCTTGGGAGTGAGAACAGGATAGTTTAGATTACAGCTACCAGAATAGACTCACTCTGGTGGCAGCGTTACCTGGATCTGGGACGACACCTGGCATCCATACCTTTACCTGGTGGGAGTTAACGTAAAATTCCCCCACAAAGTGCATGGGATGTATTTTTAAACGTGGGTGTATTAAGTGCGAGTGTTAAACAGGTGTATTAAGTACGAGTGTTACACATAGGTGTATTAAGTGTGAGTGTTAGCATGGGTGTGTGTATTGATGCTAAACATGGGTATATTAAAAGTGTGCATGCGTGCAGCTTTCACTTTGTTTCTAGTTGGAGAATGTCATTCTTTAGCGCAAGCATTCTACCCGTATTAGACGGATCTTTTTCAACAGATTAGGAGGAGCCATAGGCTAAAGACGAAGTACCAGAGGAGCTAATCCTGAAATACAGAGATTGTGTGTGAATGATACAGTGTAGCTACATTGCAAATGATAAAAACAAAACTGGCCTACTATTAGCGAGTGATAGCACGGGTAACGTGCTATTAGAGATCAATAGCACTCGTAAAGCAATTGAAATAGCACTGTATGTTTTTGCCATGTGTATTTATTTCATGAAGCTCTCCCTAAGTGCATATCAACCAACCATACTGTGAAACTAAAGTTGAACATATGAACTCTTCAAGTGGATTGGTAAAATAAAATATTCATTGAAGTGTGAATGCAATCCAGAATAAGTCCTGCATGTATGCCTCAACCAGTCAGTTGTTCATCCTTAGGAACCTCTGTACACATACACAAAAACAACAACAACAAATTACAATAGGTAACTGGTAAATATTACAAAAAAGGGTAGTATCTTAAAAAAAAGAAGAAGATATTTAAGATAGTACCAGCATAATAAGTATAGCTTAGAGGTGTCAGTAGCTAGAGGTGTCCGTAGCTAGAGGTGTCCGTAGCTAGAGGTGTCAGTAGCTAGAGGTGTCAGTAGCTAGAGGTGTCAGTAGCTAGAGGTGTCAGTAGCTAGAGGTGTCAGTAGCTAGAGTAGTGGGTGAGCTGACACAGTCTATTGGAGCTGATCTCACCAATGCTGTGCACATAATAATTATTTGTTAAAGATAAAGTTTGGAACCAAGTCAGAGAAGATCAGCTTGATGTTGCTAGAATCAGGTTTTAATCTTGATAAAGATTTAGCTGAGTAGATTTTCTTTTTATTTAGGCATTAGTTGGTATACTATATAGCTATCTCTTAGGCTAGGGAGCTCGCTCAGTATGCTGTGTGTGTTCTTTCAACGTCAGGAGATTTCAGTTGATTTAAGCACTGGTTTTGAGCGAGAACTTATTGTAATATCAACACAGACTCCTGTTATAGTCTTGCATTAATAACTATTTTAAAACCACTTCTCCACACTAACAAAAACCATCCTTTCAATTTACAGATAAGGCTTCTGTGTTCTTGTCTAGCCAAAATATAAACAGGAGAAGTGTAATATACACAACAGGAAACCACTCCAACCACAGCCAGCACGGCCCACCAGTAGTACACAATCAAACATTAGTCTCACGGGGCCAGACCCTTTACCAAACGCAAAGTGAGAAACGGGTCAGGTCGAGTGAGGGGGGATGCGCTGTACCAGACACACGAATTCCTGGGGAAAATGTGGTGTTAATCATAGCACCAAATTACCACAAATCGCGAATTAGAAGCGTTTGCGATGTTCTTTCAGCAGAGGTAGCTTATCTATCTTGGAATGAAGCTGAAAAGAAATTGGGAGTGACCTTGGATGAAGTATTGGAGATCCATAAAGACAGTTACTTGTGTAGGTTTCATGATATGACATTTTGAAGATGTCACAGATGGTCAGAACTTTGTCAGAAGATTGCAGAATTGGAATATTTCTCCTCCTCTTTGCTTCACCAGAAGATAGGTTACTTCTGCATAAACAACAACTCGCCATAGTTAAACGGAGCCAGTTAAACAGCGAACTGTGAGAGCAGAGCAGTAAGTGCAACACTTCTAATTCGTGTTTGGTGCTATGATTAACACCACATTTCCCCCAGGAATTCGTGGGTCCAGTACAATGCACCCCCCCTCACTTGACCAGACCCTTTCTTGCTTTGCATTTGGTAAAGGGTCTGGTCCCGCGAGACTAATGAAACACAGTCTATTAGTAGACTCACAACTCCTCCCACCCTTTTCCAACTAATACTTACACAATGATGTTGTTGATGGGAATATGGATGAGTTTCACAAAGAAACCAATGAACCCCATGATGGCAAACCCTATCAGAGTGGCAAGAGCTATCTTCTGGAACTCTGCAATAACAAAGAAGGGTAACAAACCATACAGAGTACAAACAAATACTACAACAACAAAAACAACAACTAACTATGCCACCAATAGCGACAAATTAAATGCGCTCTCTGCGAAACTTTTTAATGCTCACCTTTCAAATCTGGCTTGGTACACCTATTAACTAGTCTTTGTGAGTTTTTTGCGAATTCAGCAAGAGGCTTTACGTACGTCCTAATTTGATCCATGCTGAACACCAAAGCTAGACAAAGTAAAGAAACAATCGCTCAGTGGGGACGGTAAGTAAATTAAAAACGAATAAGTACTAATTCCTATACAACGCCCAGCAGCAGCGACACGTCATTTAAACCACACCCCCGGTGGAATAGTCACGTGGCTATACGCTGCATTTGTGAAAACATCAGGTGTTGGTTGGTTCCCCCCTCTGCACGCACAGTAGCTAGCTAGCTAGGAACAGGATGAGGAGCGGTGACGGAAGTACAGAAATAGATGATATTCATGACTACTACCAGCGGATTCTTCCGTACGCTGGTGGCTGCTCTCCTGGTGGCGAACATCTCTTGGCTGCAGAAAATGTAGGAAGCCGGAGCGTTAGCATTAAAGCTAGTCGTGGAATAAATGTCCAGCGTGGAAATGGACCGTCTGGTTGCCGCTGCGGATCTCTGCCGCAGCGCAGTGCTGACAGAGTCTTCTCTGCTAGCCAGTTTGGAGAGTCGATACAAAGATGATATAACGGAGGTAAATTAATCACAAATCCTGTGAACAAAAACAAACTAGTTACCGAGAAACAATGGAATGTTTTTTGATTAAGTGCACTATTGTGGAGAATTGAGATTGGTATGCAGCAATTGTAGGTGTGTATGTTGAGGCACTCCCTCCATTAGGAGTGTATATACTAGCACAGTGAGAGTGTTTGCTGTTGTGGGCTAATGAGGTGTGGAATGTCAGTAGTTAGTGTAAACACATTCTGTAGTATAATAGGAATCTGTAGAGGCTGGTTGAAATGAGCTGGCTGCACTCCTATGGCTTGCTAGAGGATAGTGGAGTAGAAAACTAGTACAGGCATACATACGTGCAGTCTACACACTGCCCATCTCATGAAGGAGTGGAGCCATCCATTGCCCGGGCTACAAAATAGCTTGTAGTTTCAGCTCTGGCTCAGATGGCGGGTTGCTTGCACTAGTGTATGTTTGTGTGTATGTTTGTGGCTCTAACCAACAATGTCTGACTTCTGGGAATACCAAGTTGTCCAGCCTCCAGCCTAGCTAATGATGTCCAATCAGGACTTGTCCAGCCTAGCTAATGATGTCCAATCAGAACTTGTCCAGCCTAGCTAATGATGTCCAATCAGAACTTGTCCAGCCTAGCTAATGATGTCCAATCAGAACTTGTCCAGCCTAGCTAATGATGTCCAATCAGAACTTGTCCAGCCTAGCTAATGATGTCCAATCAGAACTTGTCCAGCCTAGCTAATGATGTCCAATCAGGACTTGTCCAGCCTAGCTAATGATGTCCAATCAGGACTTGTCCAGCCTAGCTAATGATGTCCAATCAGAACTTGTCTAAGCATAACACCCTCAGCACTACACCATACACTGTAGGTTATGCTACAGGCAGGCGACAGACAGACAGACAGACTGACTGACTGACTGACTGACTGACTGACTGACTGACTGACAGACACTGACTGACAGACAGACAGACAGACTGACTGACAGACTGACAGACAGACTGACTGACAGACAGATTGGCTGGCAGAGAGACATAAATCAATCACTGGATGATGCATTGTTTTCATGTGTATTGTCAGAGAGTGCTGGGATGTGTTGTCAGAGAGTGCTGGGATGTATTGTCAGAGAGTGCTGGGATGTAGTGTCAGAGAGTGCTGGGATGTAGTGTCAGAGAGTGCTGGGATGTAGTGTCAGAGAGTGCTGGGATGTAGTGTCAGAGAGTGCTGGGATGTGTTGTCAGAGAGTGCTGGGATGTGTTGTCAGAGAGTGCTGGGATGTGTTGTCAGAGAGTGCTGGGATGTGTTGTCAGAGAGTGCTGGGATGTGTTGTCAGAG
>WLWD01003854.1_pt1 | contig 37456 bp, 32 predicted proteins | sample 6712731 | NCBI WGS metagenome assembly WLWD01 (sample SAMN12718690, study PRJNA576275) | sponge metagenome | isolation source: marine sponge | host: Mycale hentscheli | place: New Zealand: South Island, Marlborough, Capsize Point | collected 2014-11-01 | reverse complement strand
TACTTGTACTTTTCGTCCTTTATTTTTATAGTGGGAGGACTCATCAGCTGGCCCCACCGCAGCTCTCCTGGTTTTGAGCCAGTGGTGGATGATACACACACACACACACACGCGCACACACCTTAGATGATATGCTATTCAGTAATATTTTTTTTGTAGTTTTACAGCCTCCCAAATGTTGAAAAATCGCCAAATCAAGTCAGGAGTTGGTGACAATAGTGGTCAGAGAAAAAAATGGGCTGATAGTGACATGGTCTCTGCTATGAGTGCAGTAAAAATGGGTCAGTTTACAATCTCAGCTGCTGCTTCCAAGTTTTCAGTACCAAGAAAGACCTTGGATGACAGAATAAAAGGTAAAGTCGCACATGGCTCAAAGCCAGGAATGTCTACTGCTCTTTCCTCAGTTCAAGAAGACTCTCTAGTATCGTATCTCATTTATATGGCGAACAGAGGTTTTCCTCTCACACGTAGAATGGTAAAAGCCTTGCCTGGTCAATTGCCAAGAGATATGGAACAGCCGAGAGATTTAATACGGAGTATGGACCAGGAGAGAAATGGTGGGTGTCCTTTAGACAGCGGCATCCTCAACTAGCACTTCGACGTTGTGATTCACTGGAAAGAAGCCGAGCTGAAGCCTTAAGTCCAGCTATTGTAAATGAATATTACGATCTTCTCTAATCTGCACTTGATGATAATGGATTACTACATAGCCCTAGACAACTTTATAATTGTGACGAAACCTTTATACCACTAGATTATTCTCGAGAGAAAGCTGTCACGGTAAGAGGGGTAAAGAACGTTTATAGGCAATCCCAGGGAACATCTGAGCATATCACAATGTTGTGCTGTGCATCGGCTGCTGGAGTTCCCCACCCGCCAATGATAATATACTCTAAATCATTTCCTGGGGGACAGTATCGTTTTGAAGGTCCCGACGATGCCCTCTATGCCAAGAGTGAGTATGGCTGGATTGACACAGAATTATTTCTAACTTGGTTTAAAAAAATATTCTTAAAATACTGTGTAGCACAACGACCTCTACTTCTATTAATAGATGGTCATAAGTCACACATGGGCTTGGAATTAGTTGATTTGTGCAGAGAGAATAATATAATTTTGTTTTGCTTGCCTCCTCACACAACGCATGCCTTGCAACCGCTAGATGTGTCAGTATTTAAATCTTTAAAAGATCATTTTTCCAAGGCAGTTCGGTCAATTACTTTTGCGAAAAAAGATTATATTGTTACTAAGCGAGATTTTTCTCGTGTGGTAAAATCTCCTTTCGAGAAGGCATTTTCAATACCAAATGTTAAGGCAGGTTTTGCTAAGTGTGGTGTGTATCCATTCAATCGCAATGTAGTGCCTATTGAGAAAATGGTACCTTCTGTTCTACACCAAGCTTCACTGTCTGTGTCTTCAGGTTCACCCGATGTTTCAAGTAATTCTCAGCAATCATCTTCATCAGAAGATTCTGATCCTGCCACACCCTCATCTGTGAGCTCCTCACCTGCTATAGTGCCTACCACACACCACCATCTGTGAGCTCCTCTCCTGCTGTGGTGCCTGTCACACCCATATCTGGGAGCTCCTCTTCTGCTGCTGTGCCAGCAAGACCCACCCCCAGTGATTTACCAGTGAGCTCCACCCCCAATGTTGCACCTTTAAACTCTACCCCTACTTCTGTCCCTACAAGTATCAGCAGTACTTCAGTTAGCCCTACTAATCCGCTGGTTATGGCTGGACTTATTTCAGCAGATATGGCAGATATTTTAACAACGCCATTGCCAGATGAGGCAATGATAAGGAAACGCACAAAGCGTATTATTACTGGTGCACGGGACTTGACTGCAAATGAATACAGAGACATGTTATTGCAAGAGAAACGTAGAAAAGAAGATTTAGAACAGCAAAAAATAAAGCGCATGGAGGAAAGAGAGAAAAAGAAACAAGAGAGAGAGAGAAAAAAAGAAGAAGTTGCCAGAGGAAAGAATGCAGGACGAGGAAGAGGTAGAAAGAGTGCTGAAAAAGGAAAGGACAAATTGCAAGAAAAGTCAGCGAGTAATATAGAAAATTCAGATTCCGATTCAGATGCAGGTGTGATGATGGCTTCCAGAAGACAGTTCATTCCTTCCATTGGAGAGTCCAGTTTGAGTCGCCCACGTCGGCAAACTCAACTTCCATCTCGTTTTAGGTCTGAAAGTGACAGCGACAACAATGATGGAGTTATCTGCTCAATATGTGGAAACAACGAACCTGAAGGGCTGGGAGATGAGATAGTTTTCTGGATAGACTGCTCAAATTGTGGAGAATGGGCGCATAGCCTGTGTGCGTTTGGAAAAAATACCATCACTAGACAATATATATGTAATAACTGTTAAAAAATCAATGTTGCTACTTATTATTATTATTTTGTCATGACTACCTTCAACTTGACTTGTTTCGTGCCTCATTTCAATGAACCAATACTTTAAAATATTTTTTTAGTTTATTAACCATATCGGCGATAATAGGCCTTTTGCGTGCCTATCGTCGCCACTTAACCACTCCAGTATTGACTGTTATTGTCCCAAGCTAACTCAACAGAATAACGCAGTTATTGGTTGCACACTCAGCTATAGTAAGGTGCAGTCAGGATAGGGGCATTCCACTGCCATGTTCGGGCAGGCAGTAAATAGAGTCAAGTCTTAGCTACCCTCTAGCCAGCACTGCTGCTGGTGAGGTCCCTTAGCTAGTCGCTAAACTCGACGTAGAAGGAGTTCTCTGATTATAGTTAAGCGCTGCGCGATCAGGACACCGGATCGCTGCAGCGGTGAAGGAGCTATATCGAGAATGGACCAGAACGCGGCGATACTTGGAGGTGAACAACGTTATTGGCTAGCGAGCGTAGCGAGCGAGACACTTACAGGGGTAACACAATCGAAAATCGGGGATGTTTATTTATTGGCGAGCGAGCGAAGCGAGCGAGACAGTATTAGGGGTGGATAATGCAAAATCGGGTATATGTTATATGTATATATGTATGTGGGATGGTACGTATGCCCTTTAAACGCACGCGCGGGGAACTCTTTTCTCCAAAAAAACACGGCTTTTTAGGCTTGACCCCAGTTTATTCTGAAACTACAGCATTAAGCAAGCCTTACTTTATACTTAAGCTCCAAAGTGTGAGAAAATTCCTGCGAAAATGCTTGCTTTTCAAGAAACAAAAAGTTGATTAGACCAGTTACTATGGCATCGAAGACCCTTTTCCAGACCTAATTTCAAAACTTCGCCGTTTTATGGGGGATACGGACGGTTGTTGGTTGTCAAGAGCCGTTGGTAGTCAGAATGCAGTAGTATTAATGCTAAGGAAGCTACTATTTCTCGAGGGAAGCTGAGGTAAGTACGTAATTCCATATTTGTTAGCTAAATATGCAAAATTAACTCTGGCCTTTCATTTTTGTAGCTAAGAGCTGTGACTGGTAAATTCAAATAGTCAGATTGGCTCAAATCAAAAGTTACCACTGCTCAAGAAAATGGGGTAAGAAAGTAATTTTTGTATTTGTGTGCTAAAATTGATTGTCTTTTGTTTTTGTAGGTGAGAGCTTGTCAAGAATTCAAGGTAATTCAGATAGTCAAAGTTCAATTTGATACTACAGAAGTTATCAATTCTCAAGAATGATGTAAGTAGTAATTCCATATTTTTTGGCTAAAATTACAAATAATAACACTGGTTTATTTTTTATCGCAGCTGAGAGCTTGTTCAAGAGTTACTGGTGATTGAGATTATCAGAATGGTTGATGTTTGATACTACAAAAGTTACCATTAATCAGGTAAGAGAGTGATTTTGTATTTGTTTGCTGAAATCAAATCTCATAACTGCTATTATAGTGTTTGCATGAAGTAAGCTAAAAATAGTAACATTTTATGTTACCTAACTATCAGGCTCGCTCGCCATTTGTGCTCAAGCACACCACTAGTTTGTATATATGTTTGGACGTACGTAAGGCATTTTTGTACTTTGACCCTCGCGTTTTTGTCTGGAAAAGGGTCTTCAATGCCATAGTAACCGGGTAACACAATTGAAAATCGGGGATGTTTGTATATTTATTTATTTATATATGGACGTACGTATGTCATTTTGTACTTTGACCCTCCGTATTTTTGTGTTCGCTCCGCGTTCGACCCCGTCCCAAACTTCACTAAACAGAATCCTCCGGTTTAGCGACCATTACCCGTATCACCTTAGAAATTGAATTGTTTACGGCTTTGAATTGTTTTGCGGGTGCAGTTAAAACTCAAAATCTTATGGGAGCTCCATTTCTATTCGAGTTAGTGGCGGTGGTAAGTTAATGCGCTATTTGTCACAGTTATAAGCCCTACTCAACAGTATTTACTTAAAAATGCATTGTCCACTAGACGAACCACGAAGGTAAGTCTTGCGTAGGTATGTTCAATTGTGTGAAAGTATTGTGCGTTACAACTACTATTAAGAATATCACAAAGAAAATTTTAAATAACGTGATTTGATTTTGTTGCTTCTTTTTCAATTCAAACTGTTGCGGGAGCGGTTACTATGACATTGAAACCCCATTACCTCATACGTAATTTAAAAACTCGACTTTATTTTAATAGCTGGAGTGTTAGTTGTTAAAATCAAATTCAGCAATAGTGTAGTTTAAGGCTCGCTCGCCATTTGTGCTCAAGCACACCACTAGTATATATGGACGTACGTATGTCATTTTGTACTTTGACCCTCCGTATTTTTGTGTTCGCTCCGCGTTCGACCCCGTCCCAAACTTCACTAAACAGAATCCTCCGGTTTAGCGACCATTACCCGTATCGCCTTAGAAATTGAATTGTTTACGGCTTTGAATTGTTTTGCGGGTGCAGTTAAAACTAAAAAACTTATGGCAGCTCCATTTTTATTCGAGTTAGTGACGGTGGTAAGAGTTAATACGCTATTTGTCACAGTTATAAGACCTACTCAACAGTATTTACTTAAAAATTCATTGTCCACTAGACTTACCACGAAGGTAAGTCTTGCGTAGGTATGTTCAGTTGTGTGAAAGTGTTGTGCGTTACAACTACTATTAAGAATATCACAAATTTTTTTTAAAATAACGTGATTTGATTTTGTTGCTTCTTTTTCAATTCAAACTGTTGCGGGAGCGGTTACTATGACATTGAAACGTTCTTTACCGCATACGTAATTTAATAACTCGACTTTATTTTAGTAGCTTGAGTGTTAGTTATTAAAATCAAATTTAACAATAGTGTAGTTTAAGGCTCGCTCGCCATTGGTGCTCAAGCACACCACTAGTATATATATATGTATGTATGGATGGATGGTACGTATGCTCTTTAAACGCGCGAGCGGGGAAGGTTTTTCTCCTAAAAACACGGCTATTTAGGCTTGACTCCACTTTATTCTGAAACTACAGCATTAAGAAAACCTTACTTTATACTTAAGCTCCAAAGTATGAGAAAATTCCTGCTAAAACGCTTGTTTTCAAGACACAAAAAGTTGATTCGACAGGTTACTATGGCATTGAAGACCCTTTTCCAGACTTAATTTCAAAACTTCGCCGTTTTATGGGGGGATACGGAGTCCCTGTTGTTGGTTGTCAAGAGCCGTTGGTAGTCAGAATGCCGTAGTATTAATGCTATGGAAGCTACTACTTCTCGAGGGAAGCTGAGGTAAGTACGTAATTCCATATTTGATAGCTAAATATGTAACAATAGCTCTGGTCTTTCTTTTATGTAGCTAAGAGCTAGTCTACAGTGACTGGTATATTCAAATAGTCAGAATGGCTCAAATTTGGTACTACAAAAGTTACCACTGCTCAAGAAAATGAGGTAAGAAAGTAATTTTGTATTTGTGTGCTAAAATTGATTGTCTTTTGTTTTTGTAGCTGAGAGCTTGTTGTCAAGAATTCACGGTAATTCAGATAGTCAAAGTAACTTCAATTTGATACTACAGAAGCTATCAATACTCAGGAAATTGAGGTAAGTTATTTCCATATTTGTTGGCTAAATTACTAATGATAACACTGGTTTATTTATTTCTTTTTTATTGTAGCTGAGAGCTTGTTCAAGAGTTACTGGTAATTGGGACTATCAGAATGGCAGATGTTTGATACTACAAAAGTTACCATTAATCAGGTAAGAGAGTGATTTTGTATTTGTTTGCTGAAATCAAATGTCATAACTGCTATTATAGTGTTTGCATGAAGTAAGCTAAAAATAGTAACATTTTATGTTACCTAACTATCAGGCTCGCTTGCCATTTGTGCTCATACACACCACTAGTTTATTTGTATATATATATGGACGTACGTAAGGCATTTTTGTACTTTGACCCTCGCGTTTTTGTGTTAGTTCGGTTGTTGACCCCGTCCCAAATTGCACTAAACAGAATCCTCTGGTTTATCGATCAGTACCCGTATCACCCTAGAAATTGAATTGTTTACCGTTTTGAATTCTTTTGCGGGTGCAGTTAAAACTTGAAAACTTAAGGTACTTCCATTTCTATTCCAGTTAGTGGCGGTGGTAAGTCAATACGCTCTTTGTCATGGTTATAAGCCGTGCGCAACAGTATTTACTTGAAAATACATTGTCCACTAGACTACCACGAAGGTAAGTCTGTAGGTGCATGTCCAGTTGTGTCAAAGCATTGTGTGTTACAACCATAACTTAGCTAAAGAATATCACAAAGAAAACGTTTAAATAACGTGTATTGTTTTGTTGTTGTTTTTTTCCTTCAATTCAAGCAGTTGCAGAGAGTTGTTACTATGGCACTGATATCCCTTTACCCTGTATGCTAAATTAAAAAACTGGACCTATTTTCAGTAGCTTCAGTGTTAGAAGTCAATAAAAATAGTATAGTCTTTAGGCTCGCTCGCCATTTGTGCTCAAGCACACCACTAGTTAATTTTACAAACACACATTACATAGCATAGACCTCAGACGGGAAGTATGTGGTTGTGACATGAATATCATTATACATAATATAGGTGATTGGGTAAGGTAGTGAATGAATGTTCATGGATAGCTATGTTTAGTTAGTGCGATCGAGTGTTCTTTAGGGATTCTGTCCAGTCCTGGACACCAAGAATGTGAAAGGCTTTGAGATCCATGTTCCTCCTGTTCTTTGAAGAGAAATTCCTCTCCTTCAGCAAACCTTGCAAAAAGCTCCTTGGAAATTTTCATCAAACATAAGCAAATCAAAACTTTCTTCCCATTTCTTGTGGTATCTTAGACTACTTGAAATAATTTTCTTGCTTTTCTCACGAGCAGTTAATTTTCCTTTCCCATGCTTGACGTGGACTATTGATCCTTCTTAGCCGGACTTGGCTCCAAATACTCTATAGCAGATTGGTTGCCATCAATTTTATCTTCTGTGTCACTGGTGCTACTTGAATAGTCAGGTGTCTTAGAAGAGCTAGCACCACGAAAGAAAGAGCGAATATCCAATTGAGACCACTGATTGTAGCTACTTGAGTGACCTAAGTGACAGGGTTGTAAGAACTGTCGATTGAACACTGGGCTTGATAGTGCACTGAGAATAGCTAGATAGCTAATCCAAAACCAACTTAGACTTCAACACTTTTTCTTTTTGAAAAAAATGAACAACTGAGAAAATACTTGTGAGAATATATAGAGAGAAAACACAGCAGGGGAGTAAATAACAAGAACAGTTCCAGTAAAAGGAGGGAGGGAGGTGTTAAGTGGTCTCTATGGATGCACATTAGCAAAATAAACAAGAGGGAAAAGAGAAAGAGGTGACAAGAGCTGTTGCTAAGCATAGCTATGAGTGTTAATTGCTCACCTGTGAAGGCTTTCTGGAAGCATGAACAGCTACCTTAGGCAGGAACTTGTTCTTGTTAGATATGCTTATAATATATTATTTCTTATTTCTAAATTTAAAATTCTGAATCCTGCTGCATGTGCATGACCACACTTGTAATTTGACTGTAAGCTTGACCATGAAGTGTTAACCAGTGGCACAGCGATTTTACATGCATGAAATGGGAAGAGTGTTTGTGTGTGGGGGGAGGGGGGATAGATACACTCTTTACACCAGTGTACTAGAGTTATAATGAAATTTTTGGGATGTATCCCTCCCATCCACATTAACCTTACTTTCGATGTGCATCAAAGATACAAAGATAAAAAGAAAATAAAGTGTATCATTTTTACTAGCTCAGACTTCCTGTCTGAGCACATGATTTTTGTTAGATAATTTTTTTCAGATTGTTTTGTTTGAAAAAGTTGAACTGTAAAGTTTGAGCTAGCTTAGCTAGTTGTGGTGAGCAGTCAACTACTTGGCTGCCCACTGCTGCCTTTGAGGCTGGCCCTTCAATTTTTCTTATCACCCCTGCTTGTGGCTTTGCAACCCACAAACATTGGTCCTTCGAGCCAGATCCTGTAAAAAGGGGAAGGTAAGGAGGATCAGTGGTCTTGCTATTGAAGTTGACCAAGCTTTTAGGATTCTGTCAGCTATTCTGGTTGAGCAGTGGCCTTTGCTATTTGAGGCTGCGCAAGTCAGCAGAGGTGATTGCCAGTTGTTTAGTCCATAGTTGCCAACTTTTAGATACAAAATGTAGGGACCTTAAAATTTTTGCCACGACCACGCCCCTTTCTAATTAAACCACGCCCCTTTTGCCACGTCCACATGCACATCAAAAAGATTCAGTGGTACATGGATGGTGATTAATCGTGAACTGATGATTTGTTTTGTGAACTGATGATTTGTTATGTGAACTTGTTTTTAGTCTTTGCGAAGTGATTGGCGAGTTGCTTTCTTGCGTTATGACTAAAAATAACTGTACTTTGACCCTACTCGGGCCATAGCTAGTTAAACTAAGTCTCGAGCTGTACTGTTACAGTTTAACTTTCATTTCCTGGCCTCGGACCCTCTCTGTTCGGTGATGTCGGGACAGGAGCGGGACTGGAGGTAGAATGTCGGGATTGCCCGCCAGAATCGGGATAGTTGGCAACTATGTTAGTCTCTCCAGCAATGTGCTGTTGTGGACAAGAGTTGAGTTTGCTAATTCACCTCCAATGATTTACTCTCTTGGGTGATTGAGAGTCTCTGCCAGTCAAGTGTGCTTCTGCTGCTGGCAATCATTTCCAGGCAGTCAAGAGTGATTCTCTCTCTCTGACGACTATTACTGAATCAAACAAATTGTGTTTGCAACTTTGAGGTCATTACCAGACTGTCCACTGAACATTTTTGCATTGGCGATCTCTTACCAGACATGGCTGAAGGATTGAGATGGAAAACCAAGAGGTCCACAGCCAGGACTAGAGCCACCAAGGCCATCAGGTATGCAGAGAAGTTGTTGTCAGATAACATTGTACCAGTGAGACTGAGTGAGCTGCAGAACAGGTGGAAGACAACCAAAGAAGCAGTTTCTGCTCATCAGGAGATACAAGACAAGTATTACGAAGTGTTGGCAGCAGATGGTAAAACTGAGGATGAGCTGGAGGAAGAAAGGGAAGACAATGCCAAGAATCATGAGGAAGTATGGGAAGAAGGACTAGACAAGTTGGAAGAAAATGTCGCAATGGTCAGGATGAACTTAGCCTACATGAAACAGATTAAGAGTGCAGAAGCATGGCTTATGGAAAGTTCCCCAACAGCAGCAGCATTTACCTCCAGTGGACAGCAGATAGAAACTGAATTAGAGAACTTGATCGATGAGTTGTACCCTTACTCAGGGCACACTCACTTCATTCCACTGCTTTCTAAGGCATAGTCAACACTCTCCAAGATGAAGACAGTGCTTTACAAAGCACCAGCAGCCACAACAGTAGCTGCAAGTCCTGCTCCTGCAGTTGCTACAAGAGGACAGGGCCCTTACAAGCTGGAGCCACCATCTTTTAGTGGGATGCCTAGGGACTTTCATGCTTTCTGTGAGAGATTCACCAACGCAATCGACATTTACAAAGACACTTATTCTGATGGAGATTTATGCAATATCCTAGTGAAGGCCATGGAAGATAGAGAGGCCAAGAGACTTGTGGAGAGATATTCTCAAGCAGGTTATGATGAAGCAATGATTCAATTGAAATGCAGATATGGAAGGCCAGCCTCTGTTTATCCACAATTGGTGGAGGAGTTTACAGCCAGGTGCAGGTATGACTACAGTCAGGAGGCCATGCATCAGATCCTGGAGAGAACTGAGCTGGTATTGTCATCAATGAAGAAAGTGAGAGGAAGAAGCATCAACAAATTGGCTGTGCTGGGATACTCAGCTGGACAGAATCTACGTTGCTGTGCCTGCCACAACAGAAGCCAAGAAAACAACAAGGGAGGTGGATTGCGAAGGTTGTGGCTCAGGTTTATGATGTGCTGGGTTTGGTTTGTCCATACACAATAGTGGGCAAGATTGCATTACAAGAGTTGTGGGCCAAGGGTGTTGGCTGGGACAGTATTGCGCCTGAGGAAGTGTTGTCAAAGTGGCAGAAGTATGTGAATGAAATGCCTTTAATACAAGAACATCCCATTCCAAGACACACAAGCAAGTTTGGCTTAGTTGTTGCTGTTTCCCTGCATGGCTTTAGTGATGCCAGTGAGCTAGCATTTTGGTAGTGCAGTTTATTTGAGGTACCAGTTGTGGTAGAATGACTTCTCCCACATGAAGCTAACTTATTCATGCTACCCTAGACTTGTTCATGTAAACCTACCCTAATGCATTTTCATTCATTCACCATAATCTTATTCATGCAATTACATTCACACGTAACCTGAACTTATTCAACCCATACCTATGCACACACGTTCATCCATGTTATTCCCACCTCACCGGTTTGGCAGGTTTGGTATATATTGGCCAGCCTCACTTTATTGTACAGATTTCATTTTATCTAAATACACTAGCCGAAGGCTCTGCCTAACTTTCCTCTCTAAAGAACTAGAACTCTGTCTGGGAGGCATCCGTGGCTGACTAACCTAAGGATAGGAAAGGCTTGCCTCAACTTGTTCCGACTAGGAAGCTCCTTGACTGGAGTGCGGTGTATTCTGACAGTGACTTCTCTGGTGGCAGCTACCGTCGAGGCTCACGACCTAGCTCATCATACCACACCAGTATGATGACGACAGTTGCACTGTGCATTTGGCAAAAGCCAGAGTAGCCCCATTAAAGAAGAGGACCGTCCCCCAGCTTGAGTTAGAGGCAGCAAAGTTGCTTGCCCAGATGCTTGTGCATGCTGCTGAAGTTCTTCAGCTGCCAGTTTCTGTGTTGCAGCCCTGGTCAGATTCAGCCATTGTGTTGGCTTAGTTGCAACAGCCTGTACATAGGCTCAAAACATTTGTAGCAAACAGGGTGGCACTTATTCATGAGTTGTTGCCTGGAGTGTTGTGGAAACATGTTCCCACACAATGTAACCCTGCTGATCTGGCCAGCAGAGTTGTTGTTGAAATCCACTTTATGGTGGAAAGGACGTGACTGGCTTTGTAAGACAGAGTGGCCATCACTAGTTGGTGTGGGGGGTGCTCTGCAAAGGTCTTTGCCAGAGTTGAAGGCCACCTGTCTCACTGTGACAGCTGCAGTCATTGACAAAGATGTAGCAAGTGATTGGTGCTTGTGGCAGAAATTTTCATGTTACAGTAAGTTGGTGATTACCATTGCCTGGATGTGGAGATTTGTGAATAGCTGCAGGGGCAACAAACCTAGTGAGAGCAACCTAACGTTCTATGAGTTGCATAAGGCTAGTATGTTTTTTATTGTGAAGCAGCAGAAGCAATCACTCCCTGAGGTTTTTCAGTACCTTAAACAGAATAAGCAATTACCAAACAGTCATCCCCTGGCTGGCCTGTGTGTCAGCATGACTGCAGACCACACCCTTTCAGCCAGAGGCAGAGTGGGGCAGAAGCAGTTGACACCACTGTCAATCAAGAACAATTTGACTAAGTTGCTGGTTGAGACAGAGCATAAGAAGTAAGGTCACCCGGGTGTTGCAGCATTGCTGGCCATACTTGGTTACAGTTATTACATTCCAGGAGTGAAGCAGTTTCTGAAGAAGCTATCCAAGAAGTGCCCAAAATGCCAAGCAGCTTATGCTAAACCTGTCACTCAACAGTTAGGCATTCTGCCTCCAGTTAGAACAACACTAGCCAGAGCATTTGCAAAGACAGGTGTAGATTTTGCAGGGCAACCGACTTTGCGAGAGGGTTCCACTAGGAAACCTGTTCATTATAAGGCCTACTTGTGTGTGTTTATTTGCATGTGCATAAGGGCCATACACATTGAGATGTGCAGAGAACTTAGCACAGAGGCATTCATGACCACTTTCAGAGTTAACAGGAGAGGCACTCCTGAGGAAGTGTTTTGTGACCATGGAGCAAATTTTGTGGGTACCAGGAATGAGATGAGGGAGATTGTGGATATGCTAGAGAGAGCAAAGCATTCAATCGCCAACTACAGTGCTGAACAGCAGGTGAAATGGAATTTCATCCCTCCCAGAGCACCACATTTTGGTGGCCTCTGTGAGGCTGGAGTTAAGGCTGCCAAGACTCAGTTGAGGAAATTGGTAGCCCCACATCCCTTGAGAGTAGATGAGTTGATGGTTGTGCTCACAGAAGTTGAGGCTGTTTTAAACAGCAGGCCATTAGTGGCCATTGATCAGACAGAATCAGAGGATGAGTTAGTGCTAACACCAATTCCAACTAATGAAGGCACCACCAACTGTAAGCAAGGCAAAGATCAATACACTGAGCAGATGGAGACTTGTACAGAGGCTCCAACAAGAGTTTGCCCAAGCATGGAGATTGTGCTATCTTCAGTCACTGGAAGCTAGGACAAAATGGAAGAGGAAGAAACAGAATGTGAAGGAAGGAGATCTTGTGTTAATCAAGGACACTACATTGCTGACAAGTTACAGATGGCCATTGGGCAAAGTTGTGAAAGTATTCCCTGGCAAGGATAATCTAGTCAGAGCAGTGAATGTTTTGTGTCACAACAAAGTATACAGAAGAGCTGTGCATATGTCGGTGCCACTTCTGCTGGAAGAACCAGATGGAGAACACAAAGATGAAGGTTGAAGCGAGGGGGCCCCAGTATGTTTGGGTTTACCCAATCAAACGCTATAATATTATTATTTTCATTATTATTAGTTGTCATTATTGGTAAAGGTGAATCATTTTTACTAGCTAAGACTTCCTGTCTGAGCACACAATTTTTGTTAGATAATTTTTTTCCAGATTTTGTCACAATTGATTGAAAAAGTTGAACTGTAAAGTTTGAGCTAGCTTAGCTAGTTGTGGTGAGCAGTCAACTACTTGGCTGCCCACTGCTGCCTTTGAGGCTGGTCCTTCAATTTTTCTTATCACCCCTGCTTGTGGCTTTGCAACCCACAAACAATAACCGATAATATTTCCTCCACATTCACTCTAAAATTAGTGAGCGGGCGCCTTCGGCAGGTACTTCGTCCTTGTGTGGTAGTGGAGAAGCCCCTGTAAGTATACAATAGTTGTAATCGTGCATAGCAACCATCAACCAAAAATTGCGTAGGCGGTGTGTGGCCACCCTTAACAACGTTATTATTCAAACAACTGAATGGTGTGACAAATGTCCTGGGAGAGCAGGGTAACATGAGCTGACCACTTATTGTTGCACACCATTTAAAACAGAAAACCCGCCTCAAACCGAAATTTATTAACAACACATGTAATTTAACTGCATGCAGAAAGCAAGCTGTCGGTAATTGCATGAGCTCGATATTTATAGTACAGTATTGTACAAATAATCTGTATTACCTACATACACTGCCCAACTTTAGTTGCCTGTGTATTCTGATTTCCTACCTCATTCGCTCATTCTGAAATCCTTATCCAGGATAGGTGTTAGTCTCATGGCCCAGACCCTTTACCTAATCGCTAGTGATTAGGTAAAGGGGCTGGCCCATGAGACTAGGAGAGGTGTGTGGAAAGCTCTGACTGATTTCAAGCTACCTGACTAGCAGATCTCAATGTGTCCCACTCAAAGGGGTATCCTCTGCAAGTGTCAGTGTCACCTCAGGGCTCAATACGGCACATAACACAAATGAGATAATCAACTCCAGAGTACATTATAACAGTGACTTACAAATGTAATAATGCAGTCCTGCTTTCTGATAATTCAAATTCTTAAGCCAGACATTCATAACTACCACAACAGGAAGCTCTTAAGCTTCAAGTCTCTTCCATAAATATGATACGAAAGTGATTACATTAAGCATACAAGAAAATCCTTAATAAAGTGCTACAAGGTTTTAAACAAGAAATCCCCTTGCCTTTTCGAAGTGAAAGGACTAATATGACATAAAATGTATAATTATAGTAAAAATGTATAATTATAGTATGATTAGTTTGTAATCAATAGTTGAATATCAATGTACAAACTTCAAATAAATTCAAAACAATTACATGGAACCAACTGTTTCAGTGTCACAACTTATTCATCGTCACTCATTAGGTTCTCATCGCTGGTGGCTTTGGGTGCTAAGTAGTGGCGAAGTTGCCCAATATCTCCAATGTTGTAATCCACTTTCAGTGGACTTTCATGACCCACGGAAATTGAAACTGAATCTGCCAAAGGAGTGGCTTTAGTAATGAGACCTACATAGCGACTAGAAAATGACACTGTAACAGGTTCATTCAGTTCTATAGAAACCTGCAACAAAAGCAACAAAAATAAATAAATTAAACCACATCAGCATTCACACCCATACAATTCAAATGTAAACACAATGAAACACCAAAGATGTGTGTACCCTCGTGCTACTATCTAGCCAGTGGTTCCCCCAAAGCACATTAGCTCAGTACTCACTACTCTGCTGGCCCCTACACCACAATCTTGAGGGAAAAAAGTAATTATTCTTGATTTAAAAAACAGTCTACCCCCTAGAATGTTTCCAGCTGGCCTGATATGCTACAGCTGGCTTAAGGGTGCCCCTCCACTGGGAGCCATAACCACAAATGGACTGTTTTTGTTATGTCTTTATTTTTCTGTGTACTGTGGGCTTACTTAGTTGCTACAGGTGGAATGGGCACTAACAGAGGACTCTAGCAAGCCAAATTTGAAGAATGAAAACACACCTGGGACTGAGATACAGCTCTGCACAGGAACTACTATTCAGCTTTATTCTGAAGCAGCTCAAACAGATGCTGCTCTGATTTTTTTTACGGTCATAATTTTAATATCTATATTCTTTTTTTGTAAATAGTAAAAAATTTCATGCCGTTTTACTCCACGTTATTCTTTAAAAAAAAAAAAACTCTCTGCAACTTTTATTCTAAGGAGGTTATGCTGCTTGAGCGCACAATTTGGATTCAATTCAGTGATTCAGTTCCACGAAATATAGATTTTTATTTACAAGTTGACAACTGATTCGCAATTTCACCCCGCCCCTCAAAACTTTGAGCTCCATAAACGCGCAATTTATTGGTAAGATAATCAATTGACTTGTGGTAGCTCTAAAAAGAGTCCAGTTGTAAACAAAAAATAAGAAATACAATAATGAGCCATGAGTTTGCTGTTGTGACTTTGGAAAAGGTTAGTCCATAGAGCAGAAGTGACAGCGTATCCCCAATGTTGCTTGCTCATTAGTGGGAGCGGGGTAGTTGAGCACAAGATTCAGTCTTGTAGGCGGATAGAGTTGAAGGATATAGAAGTGGCAACCCCGACAGAAAGAACTGATGATGACGGAGTCTATACACAGCCGAGTCTGAATAGAAGGTTGGTGGAATAGTCGGAGCTATCTATTTCTATGAAGAGCATGTGAGCACCTTTCTCTCCTGTTGAGGTACAGTGCTTCCAGCTTAAAGCGTGGAAACTTGGGAGATTTGGTCAGTGCTACTTAGTCCACTATAATTTATAAAGTATATAAAATAAATACTTTAAACTTGGAAGACTTATACATGAATATCACATCAACCTTCCCACAAAATAATTTTGTGGTTAAGTGGTTATTATTGTGGTTCACGTTCAGAAATAGTGACTTTAAAAGTGTTTAAGCCAGTAAATAAGCAAATATTAATATGAACCTTTCTAAGTTTGCAAACTGGTGATATATTAGCCAAAGTTTCAGTGCACCAATTTGATTGTATTAATAAACATCTATTTAGTGAAAATTTGCCAATTTATAAAAAAAATGTGTTTAAGCCAGAAAGAGTAAATATTGATATGAAGGTTTAAAATTTTGGCATGACATAGTCATATATGTCAATATTATTATATAAATTTTTCATAATTTGATCTCAAATTTTGAGCCAATTAGCAGCTTTTTTGTCAAAAATTTACTTGTGTATGTTACGGGTCGTCAATTTGTGACGTTTACCAATATTTTAGGAATGCTGTATACGTAAACGTGACGTCAAACAATGCGCATGCACAAAACGGTCAGCCCGTGGGGTAACTCGCGGTCCTGTTTGGCGCCACTTTACCGCCAGGCTAAATATGGCTTCTATCGAGTTGGCAACTTTTTTTTCTCAGGCGAGAGGGATTCTTTTCTATGATTGTGCTAGTCACGTGGGGTTGGCCTTCACATGCATTTTAGAGGCGGGGAATCTCTACGACCCCAACTGCGTTGCTCTGATGGTGACTGCTTGGTCATCTAGCTCGGGAAGCGGCACAAATGTTTGCTCCTCTCCTCAGGGCTGGATTCCAGGCAAACGGGTAAGTAAATGTGCTGCATTCTGTTGTGACACAGCTACAAAATGCCTTCCACTCAAGGTTTTTATACCTATTGTACAACTACACTATAGCGTACAAATTCAATCATGTCCAAACATTTTTTTTTTTGACAGGCAAGTTATCTCCGAACCCTTCACCCGATTGGGCTACTCTGGATCCTATGGAAATAGAGTGTGCTCAATCAGGGTGACTATCTGTGGCTACCAGAGTAGGGTAGGAGAGGTAATGAGTGCTCTGTGTTGTACTAACTTGACATACAGTTGTGCAACATTACCAGACAATCACGCTGACGTCAACTCAAGCACCAAAGACATAGAAGAAAACAGAGAACTTGTTGATACGTACTGTAACGAAGACCACAGTCACACAGACATTAATAGTGAACATACTAACAGTGACAATAATAACTCCCAATACTCTAGCCCCTTTCAACAAGCTTGCCCCTACACAATTTCAGACTTCGACAGTGACTCTCATCATACATTTGACGAAGCTGAACATGACTCTGACAGAAAATGCCTATAACTTCAACGCCAGACAATTCCCAAACAGAAGATTTTAATATGACACCACCATTAGATAAATACATAGACGACTGTGAGCAAAATGAAATCCCACGTGACTTACAATATACAGTTGACGGTACTGACACACAACCATCAAGATTTACAGACTGTAACTTAACTGATTTAAATATAACTCCACCAAATTGCCTTGTGAGTCTGCAGAATAGATACCATTACATACTTATCTGTAAGTACCTTAAATATAAATACTATTCATTATGATTAATACTATTATTATTATTATTATTACTATTACTCTTATTATTTCTATTATTACCATTGTTATGATTAATACTATTGCTATTACTATTATTATTAATAATACTATTACTCTTATTATTACCATTATTATTAATACTATTACTTTTACTATTATTATTATTATTATTATTATTATCATTATAACTATTAATACTATTATCTTAATTTCAGCATTTTTTTCAGACCTGTGAAATCAAGTGATCATTAGTGAAGTAGCCATCTGTCTTGTGTTCCAGAAAAGTGGTACACCTCTCATTGTTACTCTCCAGCATGCCACCAACTTCTTCCACGAAATCAGAGACCATGATAGCCTGCCCAAGGGACTTCTGGTTGAGCACTTGCTTGGTTCCATCTGTCTAGTGAGATGACTGATCCGCATTGGCATAAAAGTGGATTCATCATGGAAGACTCTGATTACTGGTCTAATGGCTGGGTCAGGAGACGGAGAGTTATATGTCCACATCCTACTTTCCAGAGATTTCAGCCTGTTAAGATAGAGCTTCCTGTCAGCAACAACATCCGACCGTTCGTGCCCATCAAAATATGTGACAGTCTATGGGAAAAGGGGGCACTTCACTCAAACAAAAAAAATTGAGTTTTTTATGCTAATAAAAAGCTACAATTTATCTTAACTTAGTGCTAAAATACTGGAGGGTAAAACCTTCCACGCGCAGAGAAACTGGCAGTTGAACTGGGCTGTATTCAGCAAAGCAATTACACTAGAAATCGAGAAAACATAAATTGAATTTCCACTTCCGGTATAATTAATGTTTCCGTATACTTAACGGCGTACTCCGCATACGCAATTAAATCGTACAGCTGCTTTTTAACGGCGACTAACGAAGTTTGCGTAGAGTTCTTTTTAGCTTTCAGAGCGTTTCACAGCCTGTTTTGTCGGAATCCTTGGCTACTCTACTCCATGTAGTAGTAAACTTTCAACCAGAGGTAAGCTGTAGATTGCATGCACTATTCTCAAAGCTATGCCGTTTTTTTTTAGCTGCTAGTTTGAAACTCCGCCCAATCCCCGTTTATTGTACTTCGAGAACGAGAGAGAATAAAAAGTAGCTTGTCTTTCCACGGCACGCTTGGGGTCTTTTAAGTTGTTTCGGCATTTGAAATTTGGCGTAGACTTAGAGTAAGGGTCACTAAGACTAATTCTGCAAAAAACAAAAATAGGAGAAAGAAAGAATATTTCCTACGACTTACTTCTGGAGCCTATATCTCAATTTCAATTTTTGCGTGAAGTGCCCCCTTTTCCCATAGACTGTCACATATATGCCCTTGGAATGGTGCTGATATGAGAACCTAAGTTCATGCAGCCAAATAGAGACAGTTGACTTGCACACATCTACTTGGTGGTGATCTTTGAGCCAGCCTACAATATCATTCAAAGTGAGATTAGGACGTCCCCTCATGTTTGCTGTGTCACACACAAACTTCCGAACTTCAGCCATGACATTTTCATCAAAGGTCAAAGATGCCCACTTTGGATGTTTTCCTCTTCCTGACTCCAACTCATGCTGTATCTGCTCATCTGTTGCTTCATCAATAGAAGATATCAGGGAAAAGAAGTCAACATAGATATCCGCTGCCCACCTATGGATCACTTTCCAACAGAATCCAGTGGCTTTTGAGGCCAACTTGCACGACTCTGTGATGCCCATCTCTGCGGTCATACCAGCACCAACTATTTGAAGAGCTATAGCTTTCTGTATAGCCAAAGTTGTGTTTCTTTCCACAAAAGATTGTAAACTGTGCAATCCTTGTGAAATCACGTGTGGACTCTCTTTCACTAATAGCTTCAAATAGTTATTTCTGGGTGAGGAGGACGGGCAAGGCTGTTTGGGTCTAAAATTATATGAGGAGGAGGGGGAGGAGGATAAAGAATGAGAGGAAGATGGGGAGGAGGATAAAGAATGAGAGGAAGACGGGGGGGGGGAGGATAAAGAAGAATGAGAAGACATGGAGGAGGATATAGAATGAGAGGAAGATAGAGAGTGTGAGGTGGATATAGTTGGTGAAACAGATGGAGAATATGAGGATGCACTTAAAGAGCTAGAAAGTGGAGGTGAAAGAGATACATGTCTTCCTCTGGGAGCCTTTAGTTTCATGCAGTCTTTCATTTTTTTAGCTGCTGTAGAAGAGGAGGCTCTCTTAGACTGCTTTGGAAGCCATACTATAATCGAGTTAGCCCGCCAAGTGAAAATGGAAAGTCCGATTATGCTAGGGTAATTCCCTTCAGGTCGCGCAAGCGCGAAGTTGGACCCAGTCTTACGCCGTGTGACGAATTACCGCATAATTTCCGACATCAAAGAAAATGGCGAAAAATGTATTGTAGTCTACGAGAGAGACGCGTTTTCTCACCTTCCCATGGTTAAATAACTGTTTAAAGATATCAGGAATCTTTTAAATCAGATGGAAAATGGTATGCCTAAATTATAAAGAGCTATGTATTGGTCAATCTCATGGAATCAAAGTTTCCACTCTTTAAGCTGGAAGCACTGTAGATTAGACTAAGTACTATGATCTAAAATTTGATACAAGTTTTATTTTAAATAAATCAATAAATGATAATTGATAATAAATAGCCGAATTGATAAATATAAAATATTGTAGATATAAAATAATAAAATAGTGAATAAATATATAAGTCAATAAATGTAAATAATTCACATTTTCTTTTAAGGTTACGGTTACCCCAATCCTCACTATCAAGGTGCTACCCTGGTGGTTGTACTTTGGTTGTACTAGTGGTTTAGTGGCAATAGAGGTACTTAGCAGATTGATAACAGTTCAATTCCAAGGGGATGAGACTGACAAAATCAAAAATATAACAACAACAATAAAACAATAATAAAATAAATAGTAATAAAGAAACAAATACAAGTCAATGAAAAGAAATGAATAAATTATGGTAAGAGTATTTAATCGATATAAGTTATGGTTGCTACTTCAGGCTCCCTGATACAGCCTATCCCCTGTCTTGGACTTGCAAGCTCTGGGAGTAAAGCACCAAAATAGAAGTCCTTCAGTTTAGGAATCTGTTCTTTCCACCACATCACATCTCGGTATATTCGCTCAATATGTATATCTTTCTCCGTACACACTATAAAATCGCACCATTCCACATCACAGCAGTACATTTGGCATTGTACCTGATAATAGTAATCGTGCCGTTTCTTGAGCGAATACACAGACGAACCAGAGTTCTCCAAGCAAAATGTTTTGCTTTCACTAGCTTCGGCAATTGTTTTCTCTCTCACAAAGAAAGGGTTTTTTAATTCTACAAGGCCCTTTGGTGAGATCGCAGTTGGGTCATGCACTATCCCATCAGGACTAGCAGCCAACCATGGAGTATCCACACTAATTACAAGCCCAGACAATACAACAGTTAATGCCAAATGACCATTCCGTTGTTGATGTGCCACATACTCTTCTCGAGCCTTATCTTCTCTGAGAGTACCATACATTGTGGCTTTGCTCCCTTTGAAAGTGCTGTACAGTAACTCTTTCACCTTGTTACTTCTCTTTGTATTTCTTCTCATTTTGGCAATGCCACCAACTTTTGATGCTGTCAATCTCTTGGCTCTTTCTTGTACCCACACTGCACATCTATTTTGCTCACGTGTTGTGTGTTCAATACTTGTTCTGTCTCTAGTCGACACTGCTACTTGAGTGGAGTAAAAAGTTCTCATCAGTTCCTGTAGACACTCGGGTGAAATATCATCCACAACCTCATCAGGCTCAATCACACCATCACGTCTATTGTACGCTTTGTGAGCTGCAATTGAATTATCATTTTGAGAATACTTACTCCTTCTTCTGCATTCCTTAGCTTTTTCTGATGATTTTCGCTTCCCATCTTTTTCGACTCTCTTCTCAGAAGAATTTGCAGCATTGACAAAAACTTCATTCGCTGAGCTGCCAGTCATTCTTTCCCACACAGAAACTCCCCAGGTTTTGCCAAGATTCTTCTGTAGTCCAGCACCACAACACCTGAACTGAAATGAACCACTCTGAATCCTGTTGACCACCTTCCCACCATCAAATTTGCACCTAATTTGCATCCAATTTTCTGCAAGATTTGTGGTGGAATTTTGAATCAGTTGCTTGGCTTTGGACACAAGTCGACCAACTAAATTCTGTATGTCGTGCATGAGTAGTTGACTAGGTGCCTGTACTTGCATGTCTTGTACTAGATGGTCATTGATGGTTTGCTCCCATATCTGTTCTTGCTCTACAATGATGTCAATAGAACCTAAGAAATGACAATGTGTTATAAATTACTGTCACTATTACATTGATAACAATAATAACATAAAATAATAAATAATAATGATGTTGACGATAAAAATAGTAGCAATAATATACAGTGATGATGTTTGATAATGATGTTGACAATAATCACAATTGTTATAATTACTACTATGTCATTGATTGCAGGCACTTACTTAGGTCTTCACTTCCAATAGACTGTTCACACTGACTTCCATCATCATCTGGTGCAGAGGACTCTTGCTCCTTCTCCTTAGCAGTCTGACAAAAGTCAGAGCTGCATTTCTCATGCTGACCAAAGCAATGAAATGGGCCATTGATTAGATCACTCTGTAACTTCTTCACTGCCTTAGCTACATCAGGCTCCTGGCTCCTCCTTTTTATAGCACAGCGAGCAGCACTAGTGAGTCGACGACGCATCTTCTCAGTTAGGCCTCCCTTCCCTTTGTACTCTGGTTTCTCTGAAACAAGCTTTTCAAGAGAGGACCGATAACATTTGCAAGCATGATTTGCACATTCCATCTTTTCTATAAAACGTCCCCACACTGGCACACACTGAATTAATGTGGAATGAACACTGCTATCGCCGTCTCCAATAAAACGCATATACCTGACCCCATGAACTGCTTCTGCTTGCTGAAAGCCTTCTAATATGATGTTGCTTTCCATTTGGGAAGATGACTCACTCCAATTTTTAAAACATTCATGTTTCTCTTGGGGCACACCTTGGGTGCAAGTTGTACAATACTTATTACGAACTCCAATATGAAGGAGTTTTCCAGTAATCTGTCCAATAATAATACCAACTCCAGATTTAGCATTGTAGCTATGGCGATGAGAACGTTTGCTCCATCCTCCATCGACTATGACCGTGATGGCAGGGACTCCTTGATGGTAGTCACCTCGTTCCTCAGCAAGTCGTTTTTCCTCTTTACCAGCCTCTGCCATCACATCCATCAGCTGTTCTTCCCACCATCAACCTATGCTACGTTCAGTATTTATGAAGTTCTTTGGGATCATTACTGGAACACCCTGTGTGGTCATTGTTTCATGCAATTTGGAATACCCCCCACCTGTCGACATTTGACCCCAAACTGCTGCAAGATTGGCTCCCCACCTTAATTTACCATTGGGACCAATTACTTTCTTAGATGTTATCAAAGGAACATTATAGTTGCATCTGGAACATCGACTAGACACGATGGATGCAAGCCCAGCCTTTTCTCACCACTTAAAATAATCTGGCTGTCGCACTGCGAAGCATGAGCCATCAGTTGATCAATGAACTCTTGCAGGTTGTCTAAATTTACAATTCTGGATCCTTTCAAGCAACCACTAAATGACTGCCTCGGTTTCATATGCTCACTAGTCTTCTTCTGATATTTGGAAGCATGCCACCTTCGCTGCATGGACCTACGGTGGTTGTTCCTGTGGTTCCGTTGGTTTTTCTTGTTTCCCATGCCTCCTGCTAATTTATGATAAAATATTACTAAATCTCAGAAAAATCTAGCACTTTTTGTCAAACAGAATGAAAGGACTTTAGCCTAAATGCACTACACAGTTTCTAAAATCTCAAAGAAAGTATTCACTGCACAGCCAGAAAAAAAGCCACTCAAAACTTTAGCCTAAATGCACTACACAGTGACTAAAACTTACTTGTAATCTCAACACAGCCAGAAAGAAGACTCAAAAGTCTTGTAATCTCAAAGAAAGTTCACTACATAGCCAGAAAGAAGCCACTCAAAAGCCCAGACCGAAAAAAGCCGCTCAAGTGCCGCCAAAAAATCAAATCATATGTGTGGGTGACAGCCCGCTTCAGCTGATCTGCGGTTTTCAAAGGCCTGAACGCGGTAAGTCATTGCCGAGGTCCTCTTCAGCGTCAAATTTAGCGACACTGGATGGCGTCATACCGACGGTTACTGTTTCAATTATACGTTAAATGTATTCTAAGTCGACTGAAAAAAAAAAGTTCATTAATTTGTTTTTATGCCCGAAAAATTAGGGTGGAAAATGGACGTCGGTGTTCACGCTGTTCGATCTTTCTTTCATTTTTCGTTATAAAAGCTCCTAAGCCTTTGTCACTATAATTCAGGACTTTTGTCTGATGTAGGGCGACACTGGAAGGTGCCTGCCGTTGGCTGAAAGTAAATTCCAGATCTAGAATTTGACGCCGAATTTTTTTTTGGTTAACCCTTATAAATGCCGTTAAAGGGGCACTAGACGCTGCAGTTTAGTAGCTTATTGTGAGATCATCAGGAAGGTCAGTCTCTTAGCTTTCTTACTATCATAAACAAAGCTACCACAGGTGCTTTGACACTCAGTTAAGGTTGTCAAGTGTGCAGGCATATTGTAGTTGATGTGTTGACGTCCCCGTACCCTTAATGATGTGCAAATAACATATATATATTATTAATCCTTCACAATATTAATAGGGATGGAAAAAAATTAGCACCAAAAACTCCTGAGAAGTTGAAGTTAACACACTGAAATTGCTTCTAACCTCTACCCGCTTCACCAACCTTCTGTCAAGTTCTCCAAAGATACCTATTCTAAACGAGTGAATCCAGGCGCCATTAAAATGCCGCCGCTTCTTCATTGTCTGGGACCCTCCAGTACATTCCAGAATTCTTCTACTCTTCCCCGCCGGGCTCACTCGCACAGTAACTTTTCTTCAGTGTTTGCTTATCAGTTCTAATTAGAGCCACCACCACCCGGAATTTTTCCCACAATAAATTGCGTGCTCAGAGTTGGGGGGCGGAGTTGAAGATCAAATGAATACAAATCAATAGTTAGTTTCGTGTCTAAAAATCGAAATTCAGGAGTATTGGATGGCCAGAATGAACTCATATTTTGTACACGGGGTACACGCCACATTTAAAAAAACATTACGAGTTTTTTCTTTTAAATAGGTCACAAAAAAATAATATAAAAATATTTAAACAATTTTTTTTTTAAATGGAAAACAATTACTAATATAAAAAATATGGCGTTGTAACGTTGTGTGGAAGCCTGTATGCTATCGCTGGGGAAAAAAATCGACATCGTACTGCAACGGATGCCCCTGAATTTCACTGAATAGCCATAAGGTTCGTACCTTTGTTTCTCCGTTCCTGGTCGGTCTTTTTTCTTGAAACTTGGTTTATAAGAGCTGTCTGTTTCAACTGCAACAACAAAGTAAGCGTACATTGAACAGAAAACAAGAAATAAATACATAGCATAACTCCTAGATCTGCGGTTTAGCGCTGCGATTTCAAGTGGTACTGCACCCTTAAGCTGCTTCAATGGCTTCACAAGTACAGCCTCATTCCAATCCCTTACCCTGGAAGTATAATCGAAGGATGTTATTTGAAGTGACTGTTTCAGAATAGTATACTACAGTTAGCTTTGGAACTCCTCATGCTTCACAGTAACTGGTAGATTTTTGGCGCTAAAGTTAATTGATCCGCATAAAAATTCAGAGCTGGCCTCGCGTGAGTAGATAGCTTACAGGGATCGGGTTACAGGCTGTTCTGCGGTACTATACTGAATGATTAAACGACCACAGGTTCCGGTGGCAGGGCACCCTTGATATTGCCATCTAAAGCCATAACTATGGACATATGATGTCTTATTCTATTGTTTAAGAGTGCCGTCACACTCTCTGCGCGCAAAAAACCCGCAGAATAAACTTTTTTCTGCTTTCTACCCCTCCGAGTTATTGTATTTCTGCAGGCCAGCAAGTACTACTAAGAAAAAGCACCTACCAAGAAAAAAGACTGGAAGTCCAAGGCATCTCAAGAAATAGCCCCATCACCATTTTGGACTTCACTACAGTACTGCACAGTACTGGAGCGCTGCAAGGCCAGAGCTGCAACTGCAGTGTGGTGGCCCGGAATAAACAAAGAAATTGTTAACAAAGTTCAACAGTGTCCTGAATGTGCCAAAAATCAAGTACCAGCCAAAGAACCATTGATTTCTACTGCATTACCTGACTATCCATGGCAAATGGCCGGAGTTGACTTGTTCGAGCTCAACAACAAGCAATACCTCTTACTAGTGGACTACTTTTCCAGATATCCTGAGGTACGAGAACTCAAATCTACCACTTCTAAAGTTATCATCCAGCACCTTAAATCACTATTCTCTCATCATGGTATTCCAGAAATACTCAGGAGCGACAATGGCCCACAATTTTCATCCACCGCTGAAGTTTAGAAGCCCATTTTTTTTGTATATCATTTTTCTTATCCTTGCGTGTATGTCACACCGATGAGTTTTTGTTAAATTATATTTTAGTTTTCTATTTACTCGCCTTACCACGTGAACTATTGTCATTGGCGAGCGAGCGTTAGCGAGCGAGACACTTACAGGGGTAACACAATCGAAAATCGGGGATGTTTGTTTATTTATTTATTTATTTATATATATGGACGTACGTATGTCATCGCGTTTTTGTGTTAGTTATGTGGTCGACCCCGTTCCAAATTGCACTAAACAGAATCCTCTGGTTTATCGATCAGTACCCGTATCACCCTAGAAATTGAATTGTTTACCGTTTGAATTCTTTTGCGGGTGCAATTTTTCTATTAGAGTTAGTGGCGGTGGTAAGTCAATGCGCTCTTTGTCATGGTTATAAGCCGTGCGCAACAGTATTTACTTGAAAATACATTGTCCACTAGAATACTGCGAAGGTAAGTCTGTGTAGGTGCATGTCCAGTTGTGTCAAAGCATTGTGTGTTACAACCACTACTTAGCTAAAGAATATCACAAAGAAAACTTTTAAATAACGTGTTAGGTTTTGTTGTTGTTTTTTTCCTTCAATTCAAGCAGTTGCAGAGAGTTGTTACTACTATGGCACTGAAATCCCTTTACCCTGTATGCTAAATTTAAAAACTGGACCTTATTTTCAGTAGCTTCAGTGTTAGAAGTCAAATAGTATAGTCTTTAGGCTCGCTCGCCATTTGTGCTCAAGCACATCACTAGTTATTGTGTATATTAAAAATATCTCATCGTTATAGGGTCGAGCCCTTGTGGCCCTAAGCCTTGGCAAAGTTTGAACCATAGCCATTCAGTCCATTCCTGAGCAGTATGAGAGTAGATTCTGGATCCATTACTTTGTGCTAATTTTATAGGAAGTTGACTCCCCATCCATAGTGTACTGGTGAGGCATAGCTGCAATCTCATGGGCACTAACTTGTTGCAAAACCCGGGTATGACTTTGTGGTAGATAATACATGATGGCATTTTAAATGGGTGTGATAAGTGGGGTGTGGTCAAAATACTGCCCTATTTGCTTTATCTGGAGGAAATACTGCTAGCTATTGCAGAATCATTTCTCAGACCAAAAAGATTAATTAGCTGTTTCATAAGAGAAGCTACTGGTAATTTCAACCCCAAACTCCAAATCCAGCCTTTTGGTAAACTACAGAGCATAAAGCAAAACTACTGCAGGCAGCAAGAATTTATTTGCTCAAGTGATTATGACGTACAACCAGGGTTGAGGTCAAATACATGAGTGTTTGTATTTAAGCTACATTTTTGGGAGTATTTGTATTTTAAGATCTAAAAAGTGAAGTATTTGTATTTCAAATACTTTCTATAATAGTACAGCGCGTGAGTTTCCCATTAAAAAATGTATGGGAAAAATCGCTGCTCAATTGAAATTGCACGGGGAAAGTGAAATAGTGCGTAATTAATTGAAAAAGCACGGTAACTAAGTGAAATACCAACCTTGGAATCATACAGTTCAAGTAGTTCCTAGTTGGAGACAATGTCATTCTTTACAACAGAAGCTCTACCCATATTAGACGGAATGTTTTTCAACAGATTAGGAGGAGCCGTACGTTGAAAAAAAAGTTCCAGCAGAAGCTAATCCTGAAATACAGAGATAGTGAGTGAACGACATGGTGTAGCTACAATTGCAAATGATATTTTTAAAAGCTGGCCTACTATTAGCGAGTAATAGCATGGGTAACCAGTGCTATTAGGGATTGCAATAGCGCTCGGCTTCGCCTCATGCTATTTCAATTCAATCGCATTACTTGTGCTATCAATCCCGAATAGCACGGCTACCCGTGCTATTACTCATACAAATATCATAAGATAGCTAGGAATGCAAGCTTTTGTATTAGTAGAAAGTAGAAAATAAAAGATCTGGAACATATTTCTATTGGACAGATTCATTCTATTGTTTAGTTCTGGAAAGTACAGAATTAAGTGCTGCTTGGAATAAAGGTCACACTTGTGTCTAAGTTGTTTCAATGTGAATCAAACCAGCGCCTTCAAGTAATAGAGAAAAACCACTGAGCCTGCCGAATCATAATCACGCCTACAACCACCCCATACTTGGAACACTAGTTCTAGTGTATTTATGCAGTTCTTTATCATTAGTGCCAGTTCAAAGATTTTATAGCATAGCGGGAATGATGCTTATTTCATCAATTTTCCACCATTAATGTTTCTTACCGCAGTATGTAACAGATGCAAAACACAAACTGATCAAACATTTTTCCAATAAAGCTTCTGTTCAAAAGTAATTTAAACGGAGCCTGTGTTGGCTGTAAATTTTGTTTTGTTTATCCCTTTTTCGAAAGTGCAAATTATAGGTTCTTAAAATCCACACAATAATGTGAGATTTTCATGTCATTAGTTTCTTGAATGAACTTAAATTTTGCCCTATTACTTTGCTTCCTACTTCCTGAAATCTTGTATTCTCAATTGGCATGGTTTGTGAAAAGTCACATTGTGAACTGCTGCTCTGGTCAGTAATAGTGTTGCTATAGAAACCATACAACTCGTAAGTTGTCATGATCTGACATGGCCGGCACTAGCACTAGTAAAATATGACAGTAAGTAGCTCAGATACCTCTTGTGTCGTAAGCCTATCATATTCTGCTCCTGATGCTAGTCAAGAAAGCATGAACGCTGGTGGGAAATTCAGGAACGAAGAAAGCTCTCATGAATTGGTCTGGCCAGGAAGTGGGTGTGGCCTAAACAGTTCATGGGTGTGGCCAAAGCCGTTCATGGGTGCAACAAGTCTATACATACTTTTATTCACTATAATTGTAAATAACTAGCTAAATGAAAGAAAGTTTGTATTAGTTAAAGTTTAGAATGACGCCATCATAGCTATAGGATAGTTACAGACAGCACTAACTACATTGCAAACTGTACTTACACTTGCGACTAATAAGACTTCGTTGTTTATCGCTATCATTATTGCCAAGCCTAAATGAACCGCGGCGAAAATAAAAAAAATTGGTAAAGATTGTCAATTTGGGATTTCCCTTTAAAGATAATTGTTATTTCATAATTTCCCATTTCAAAAAATAATCCGGCCAAACCGGACCGGTTCCTCCGGGCCTGGAATTGGAGCCACACCTCTATGAATCAGTTGCATGTAACAATGAATCCTCAAATAATACTTCTGATGATGAGAGACTTCAAACAACAAACTGATACACAAACATGACCTTTAGCTACTTTAGCTTAGCATAACCTATTCTTACAAACTGCAACATAGAACTATTCCTGGGTACAAGTGTCAATGTGGCCATCGTGAAATTAGGTCCTCTGATTGTGCCTTGTAAATGTATTTGCCACATGGAAATCCAATCAGTAAATCCACTTAGAAAATCAACAGAATAGACACAATACTTACTGGAATGCACTCCTCACACTCTAGCATGATTTTTTTTTTCACTGCTATTTGTAGTCACTGTTCATTGAAATGATTCACTGTGGTTGTGAACTTTGAATCCATGATCACTTTCACCTGTCAAACTATCACAATAGTTGTTATTGTTGCTATCATCCTCAAACATTACACTCCTCTGCAGATATGTACACAACAATCTTACTCTTTTTATTGGACGCTACTGGCATTGTGTGCACATTACGCGAACGGTTAGAGAAAGATATAGCTTAAACAAACCTGTTACAAATTCGTGACAAACGTACTCCGTACACACATAATCATGGATTTGTGACTTCCGTACGTGTGGTACACAACGCCTGTCATGAATTAGTGACTATTACAGACAATTGTGCAACTTATTGAATCCATTGCTTGCATACTTACTTCATCCTTACTATCCACAGTGGCTGAGGGCTGGTATAGAATTTTAGCTTCTTGTGGACCATTATCCCTGGGGGTGCAAAACTCAACACCTTCCTTAGTACACTTGATGTTAACTATGTCACCAAACTGAGACAACTCCCTCACAGTCCGCTGGAATTTGTGGGATGGCATCTTTACAACGGCACCATAAGCAGTGTCCTATACACAACAATCATACTTACTTTAATAACTTTGATAAATCTACAGAAAAAACACAATGTGATCGATTATTGCTGTAGGGATAAAAATGCAGCTGTAAGAATAAATTTATAATATACTAGCTAGGGCTAATCAGCAATTTACCAGAAACTAAATTCCAACCAGTAATCACTTCTAAATAATACTGTCCTAATGTTTAGTACTTAACATCGAAAAATCAAAAGGTTGTACCAAATTACTAACTTACTAAATGGCCAACCAAAAAGGCAAAGTTACAAGAAACATGATACTATTACATATAGCGTGAACTTCCAAACATAATGACCTATGGTCTGAATAACATGTCCATGACCTATCTCGCTACCCCCCCCCCCCCCCCCCCCCCCCCCACCCCAAAAAAACAAAAAACACTTCAGGCAATCTAAAAAAAATAAACTTTTTTTTGTTATTTTTTCACATACAGTTTGTAATGGCAAAAAATCAACTTTTATCAGATTAATTTAGCTACATTCTTTGTTGTTTGAATTACTTGTGCACAATGGCTCCACTTGTGCTGAAGAACATCACCAGTGAAAAATTAATTATTGCAGCAGGGGAGGATCTAGGGGGGAGGCCGAGGGGCCCCAGGGATCCCCCCATCCGAACCAAGTCTATTGAATAATTATGATGGACAATGGTACCAATATAGGCAAATATGTTCATAGGACAACTGCATGCTAATTTATGCTCTTCATTGATACATACATTTCTTAAGCATTTACATGTTGTATTAAAAATTTCATCCTGTGCAGCTGCCACCACATTTCATTAAGTTACATGTACTTTCTCAACTTACCTCTACAGCTAGATGCTCCGCATCAATATCCATAAGGTACTGTCTAAAACTGGCAGTTCTTCCATCAGCTACACATATTTATTTAACACTACTATAAAAACTATCTTGGTAAATGTTCAGTAAGCCCTCACAACTACATAGCGTAAGTCCTCAATTATCGCCCCGACTTTGCCCCTCTGGATTTACCAGGTTCCACACTTGCTTTTATCCTTACTGGAGTAACTTCACAATAGAAACAATGCTTCCTCTATAAAGTAGCATCATGTTAGTATTGCTACTAATAAATACAATGGAGCTTTCAACCGCTGAACAGGAGCTCCCCGCACCTCAATTATCGCTTGGGGCACCCGATTATCGGCTGCCCGTAGACTTTGTATACCGGCATTATCGGCCTCTCCAACTCTCTTTGTTACAGAGTCGTCACGAAGAAAAACTATGCTAGGATGTCCCAATGAACGTATAAATCAGGCTGAATACACTTTACCATAAAAATTTCACGATTTTCTTACGTGTGGAAAAAAAGTTATTTTAAGGTATTTTTTTATATGGTACATATCAAGAAGACTTTGACATAAGAAAATGATCTCCACTGAGTTATTATGGGATAGAATTTTGTATTAGCACAAGAGAAAAATTTGGTGATGAAATGAGACAAGAAAATGTTATAATTCTATTTAGCACAACGGACAAAGACGATCACTCGAACTAGAATCTTCATAATCAATGCAGTCTTCATGTATTCACCTGTCACACTTACATTGAAGCCATTGGCGATCTGTACCAGCGTCGTCATCATAATTTCCAAGACAGACACAACAAATGTCTGAAAAAACTGTAGAATCAATCTTGTTCTTCTTAGTCCTTCTAGAACTGACTATGTCTTGTGCCTGCCTCTTTGATCCTCTTCTAGTGTCTTCATTTTCTACCATCACTGAACACCTTGTAGCAACTGTGTCTGTTGCACTTTTGGCCTTTTCCTTTGATGCTTTCTTCGCTGCTTTCTCCATCTCTTTAGCTTCTTTTACTGCTTTTCTTTCGGCCCGCTTTTTTGCCAATTCTTCACTTTTCCTTTTCTTTTCCACTTCTTTTAACCTTTTCTTTTCCAAATTTTCCAGGCGTCGTTTCTCTTTGTTTTCAGCTTCTTTTTGTTTTTTCCTTTCCTTCTCTTTCAATATCTTTAAGCATTCATCACTAGTGAGGACTCTAGCTTTTCCTGTTTTCTTTAGTTTGCTTGACCCAGATGAAGTGGGAAGTGTAAGAAAACTTGACAATGGTGAAGTACGCCCAAGCAAATTACAGGAAGTGCTGCCGTGAGAGGAAGTGTTTGGAGAAATTCCCGAAACTCTGGAAGTGTTTGCTTGAGAACTACAGGATGAAGGTGAAGTCACTGAAGCAGGTGAGAAGTAGGTAGAGGTTACTGGAAAACTAGAAAAAAATGTGGTCTGAGGCCAACAGGAAGAAATTACAGTGGAGGTCACTGTAGAATTCACTTGAGGACTGGAAAATGAAGGAGGACCAGAAGAAGTGGAGATCACTGTAGACGACACTGGAGGATTGGAAAATGAAGGAGGACCAGAAGAAGTGGAGATCACTGTAGACGACACTGGAGGATTGGAAAATGAAGGAGGACCAGAAGAAGTGGAGATCACTGTAGACGACACTGGAGGACTGGAAAATGAAGGAGGACCAGAAGAAGTGGAGATCACTGTAGACGACACTGGAGGACTGGAAGATGAAGGAGGACCAGAAGAAGTGGAGATCACTGTAGACGACACTGGAGGACTGGAAGATGAAGGAGGACCAGAAGAAGTGGAGATCACTGTAGACGACACTGGAGGACTGGAAGATGAAGGAGGACCAGAAGAAGTGGAGGACAATGTAGACGGCACTGGAGGACTTGAAGATACCACCAGATAGTTTACTGGAGAAGCACATAAAGATCTGTCACTTGAATCAGACTCAGAAAAAAGAATTGGGGTTCCAGGCACACTATCCGGAACTTCTGTAACACATGCATTTGGATGATTGATCTTCAACCAAGAGTCATACCTCGAATTTGGTAAGTCATATTGTTCTTCAAACCACTGTGCAAACTTAAACTCCTCCTCCACAGAAAAACTCACTTCATTGTTTAATGCAATGTCGATAATTGACTCGTTCGCCCCAGACTCCAAAACACTGGACATCTCCAAATCAGAATCAAGCTCAGCATCATCAGGATTATCTGCTTGAAGTGCATTAGAAGCTTCTTCTTCTTCTTCTTCTGTAATGTTATTACCTGTACGACAAATATATGCACACACACATAGCTGAAGGATCAACAATAGGTGTTACAAACACCTAATAATAACAATAATAATAATAGCTAATATTGTTACAATAATAATAAAATACAATAAAATAATATTACTAATAATAATAGTAATAATAATAATAATAATGAAATAATAATAATAGCTAATAATGTTACAATAATAATAATAATAAAAAAACAATAAAATAATAATAATAAAATAATAATAATAATGAAATAATAATAATAGCTAATAATGTCACAATAATAATAACCAATAAAATAATAATAATGATAATAATAATAATTACAACGGTTTTTTATGCTAAACAAAGACTTACTAGTGGGTTGAATAGCATTAGGGTTAAAGGGAAATACTCCTGTCTTCTTAAATCCACTACACAAATTAGCAGGAATTACAGCTAACAGCCATGCTTTTTTAAATATTGAGCAGAAGTTGAAATTATTTATAACGAGACCAGGGTTTTTGCGATAGAATTTGTGGCACTCATTTCTCCATCTTGCCTTCAATGAACCAAACAGACTCACATCCAGAGGTTGACATTCATGGGTGGTGTGCGGAGGGAGACAAAAAATGACGACACCTTTTTTCTTTGCATACTCAATGGAAGTTGGTTTAAAATGGGAACTATGACCATCCAATAACAGTAGGATAGGACGATATGGTGTAACGTTTGAAAGAAAGTGCTCGTCCAACCAAAACTGGAATAGCTCTTGGTCAATCCACCCATTGTCACTCACTGCATAACGAGTGCCAGAGACTTCATCAGTGCACCACTGGGGATTAATCTGCTTTGCTGCTAAAATTATAAATGGTGGCAATATCTGACCGGTTGTACTACCACATCCAACTACTGTTACTTGAGCTTTGGTTCCAGAAGTTCTGTACCGTACCTTCTTCTGTCCCTTTTTTGCTATTACTTTCGGTGGTCGTGGTTCTAGAGGCATACCTGTCTCATCCATGTTATAGATTGCTTCTGGGTGTCCATAAAAATTGTACTTCTCAAATTCATTCTTTAATAAACCAAAATAGTAATCTAAATTGCTCCTGGTCAAGGCATCCATACGAACATTCGCTGTCGCATCTCCTGCCCGAAGACGAAGTTGAGAATTTCTCTTGAGGAAATTTCGAAAAAAATTTTATGGCAGAAATGGATAGACACTAGTTAGCTCTAGCTTATGACGCTTTGTAAGCTCTGGCCGTGCTCTAGAACTCACGCTAGGAGGCTAGAAACACTAGCCGGTTGGAAAAAAACTGTAGTTATTAAGCCTTTTAGACTTCTTTCAACCTGCCTGTAACAGGTTTATTCCATAGTGTCCCGGAGACACGCGGTAATAGTATACGGACACAAGGCACGCCCCCTGACTTTAGCAACACCTTTAAGCGGCGTTTTTTTCGAAATCAGCAATAATAAGTTTAGCAAAAATACTGAAGTGTTGTAGTGCGTAGGGCGAAGACGTCTTGTGCTGCAGCTTCTAAATTAGGAGGACGGCATCCCAAGCCCGTGCAACCTACTGGTAGAATAAATTTAAAAACTTTAGATGCCGCGTTTAGGTCGATTTTCCCAAAACTGGACACAATTTTAAAGCGAATCTGAAAGAAACATTGGGGCCAGTTATAAAACTTTGTAGCACTTTTTTGGAGCGGTGCGGTAAGTTGTAGCTCCGCAATTTAGTGCACTACTAGCCAAGCCGATACTCTACTGCAAGACGAGTTCTTCTCCATTTCAATATTATTTTATGATTAATTTGCAAATTTTTCTATTTATAAGATATTAAAAAATTCTCGTTGTGGTGCAGTTCTTTTTTTTTAGGTTTACCTGTGTGTAATTTTTTTTTGTCGTTCTCATTATTAGATTCCAAGAAAAACTGATATAAAATTTGGAACTTTAATTCCATTCGCAATGCTTAAGAAATAGCCCCTCCCCCATGTCTCATACTCCTTGTACATGAGCAATTTTTTTTCAATTGGTTTGTATTGGCTCTAAAAAGAGCCCGCCTATATCAAGGGTAAACAAACATCAATATAACAATAACAAGAGAGTCAGAAGAGAGAGCAGTTTCTTGGAGACAGTCCGAGGTGAAGGTATTAGGTCTGCGCAGCTTGGGAAGTCTTCGCTCGTTAGAAATCGAGACAGCTGGATCCATCCGCTTGAGTTCAGGTGTGCAGAGCTTGGAGAACGGCTACAGAGGAGAGGCAGCCTGGTGCACCTTGCCGTGTGAGTTCAGACAACGTATGGAGTTGCCGTAAACGGCTACGAGACAACAAGAAGCTAAACTAAAACAACACAAATTCGCAAAGCATACTACTGCTACTACTGCGCAATTGTTTCTGCTCACGTATTATCGAATAGTGGGGTATTGGCGGGGAATAAATTAATGTCCGGATCTACAGGTGATGCGCGTTGCTATGTGCGGCCACCCTTAAACACTCAACCCTTCTACTGATGCCCTTTAATATCTCCCACAATAATGCAACTACCACCCTTTGCCATCTAAAGTATAAGCTACATGTTCTGTTCTTACCCTCTTCAGTAATGATGATGCCAATACTGTCACTGTTGTCTTGGCACTTCAGAGTTATGGCACTGTCATTACTACCGCAACGAATGATCTTCAAAAAACTTGCAAAATAAAAATAATAAAAAATATTAACAAGTTATGTGCTTCAACACCAAAGATGAGTAAGTTAGTAAAGAACTTGTCCATAATATTTTCATTTCTACATGGAATGAGTTAAAAGAAAAAAATGAGATCTATTTTATAGTTGCTCACTTTTAAACTTTCTGAAAACTAAACTTAATTCCTGTGAAATGCAGCTGTACGTCATTTACTGCTGCATGCAGTGGTCGAACTGACCAGTAAAAATCATCATGTATAAAAGAATAATTACAGAATCTGTTCTTGTGTATTTCTCAGGAACAGAATAATGAGAATCTTTCTCATGTACTGCTTAGGAATATAAAAAAAGAATGAGAATCTATTCTCATGTACTGATCAGGAATGGAAGAATGAGAATCTATTCTCAAGTACTGGTCAGGAATGGAAGAACTAGAATCTATTCTCATGTACTGGTCAAGAGTGGAAGAATGAGAATCTATTATCATGTACAGCCCAGTAATAGAAGAATAACATTGGTTCAGCTGTGCCAAGGCTTGGGGCCGTAAAGGGTCGATGCTATAACCATGAGATATTTTCGATTTACGGCTTTTACAGAAATATGGTGAGTAGCTAGAAAAGTAAAAGATAATTCAAGAAAGGCATGCTCACCTTGGAAGATAAATAAGTAAATGAGAATAAGTAAATGAGATTTGGCTTAACTAAACTGTTGCAGTCACCGCACAGCTTTGCGGTGAAGTCCAAAATAGTATTGGGGCTATTTATTGAGATTTAACAGATAGAGTTTCGGTAGGAGCTTTCTCCCAAAGGAACTTGCTGACTTGCAGAAATAAGATAGCTCGAGCAAACAGGCAAAAGCAAGTATAACACGAACTTGCAACTATGGCCAATTGGATGTTTCACACAAAGAGTGTGACGGCATCTGTAAAGCCTGCTGAAATGGCACCAAATTAGAAAATACAGCGATATGGTTCGAATCTAATAACACCCACTTGGCAATGTCTATTCCCAATACTAGATTCCTATCACAGTGATATGGTTCGAATCTAATAACACTCACTTGGCAATGTCTATTCCCAATACTAGATTCTTATCACAGTGATATGGTTAAAATCAATAACACTCACTTGGCAATGTCTATTCCCAATACTAGATTCCTATCACAGTGATATGGTTAAAATCAATAACACTCACTTGGCAATGTCTATTCCCAATACTAGATTCCTATCACAGTGATATGGTTTCGAATCTAATAACACTCACTTGGCAATGTCTATTCCCAATACTAGATTCTTATCACAGCAATATGGTTCAAATCTAATAACACTAACTTGGCAATGTCTATTCCCAATACTAGATTCCTATCACAGTGATATGGTTAAAATCAATAACACTCACTTGGCAATGTCTATTCCCAATATTAGATTCCTATCACAGTGATATGGTTCGAATCTAATAACACTCACTTGGCAATGTCAATTCCCAATACTAGATTCTTGTCACAGCGATATGGTTCAAATCCCTCATGACTGAGCTCTAAATGAACCATACAAACATTAGCTGTATTCATGGCTTGAATGTGTAGACCTACACACACACACACACACACACACACACACACACACACACACACACACACACACACACACACACACACACACACACACACA
>WLWD01000871.1_pt1 | contig 37467 bp, 33 predicted proteins | sample 6712731 | NCBI WGS metagenome assembly WLWD01 (sample SAMN12718690, study PRJNA576275) | sponge metagenome | isolation source: marine sponge | host: Mycale hentscheli | place: New Zealand: South Island, Marlborough, Capsize Point | collected 2014-11-01 | reverse complement strand
CATATTCAGCTGCATGCTAACTTTGGCTCATATGGTCTACTGCCCATGAGAAAAATGGATAGTTCTAGACAGATCACAAGTGGGGTTTTAAAAAGTAACAGATGTCTGAAGATTTCACTTCCATTGCACCACTCATTTCAACCTCGTTAATGCAGACATAACAGAGCCAAGTTATGGATTAGGCCACTTTTTTTTTTGAAACATGAATGGTTGTGATCCTACCACAGCCATATGACAGATAAATATGTCTAGCACAACATTTACTGCCATATAGGAATGCTCAGTGATGACTAGCTCTACTTCTTTCTTTTTTTACAACCATTCAAGGGTAAAAGGGTATAAGAGAATTCATATCTTTCTCATCCTCTCCTTAAATAATTAGTCCAAACTTCAACAAACGTAGATGTAATCCTCAATTTGTTAAAAATAATTAAAATAATAATAGCAAAAATAAAAGAAAATAAAAGCAGCATTACAATCAAATCCAATACCATGTTAGATAATCATACTAAATTCTAGTGTCGGAGTCCTTACCTCGCATACTCTCGAGTCCAAATACTCTTTGGCTTTGACCTCAAACTCTTCCAGCCACCTCTCGTAATGGTCACTGTTGGAGACGACCACATCGGGGAAAAGTTGCTTCCACGCCCCTTTGTGGGCGCAGTGGCATTCCTGGAGAGCCTCAGTCCTTGCTGCTTTCGATCTGACTTCTGAATCCTGTTGGAGCTGCCGTAACTTTTTCTCCCACTCTTTCTCCTCTTCAGCTACTTCACTTTTAGCCTTACCCAGGCTCTCGGAAAGTTCCTGGCCATTCAAATAAAATAAAACATAGTACCTTCAACTTATGGGGGGAAAGAAAAGAAAAGGTAACCAACTGAGAAGGAACTTAGTTGATTTACATTCACACAGCTTCCCTGCGGTTTTTTTTTTTTTTTTTACTTACAGAACTGGGGGTGGGATGTCCTAAAAATTCCACACCCAACCAGACAATTTCAGATCACATCCGCTCCCCCCCCCCCCTCTCTTATTATCACAAAACCACTTACGCTATTTGTGTGCTTGAAATCTTCCACCTTCTTCTTGAGAACAGAGACTTCCTCCTTCAGTTGGCTGTTTTCTTTGGTCAGTTCTTGTTGCTGTGGCCACTCTACTCCTCCATTGCTGAGTTGCTGCACAGGAGAGGCAACCTCGTGACGAGATGCCAGCTTCTCCTCCAAGTCCTAGTTAGAAAAACAAAAACAGAAAATGCTCTAACCAAATAACTATAACTTAAAAACATGCACAGTCATGGTAAAACTAACAAAATTGAGTCCCAAAACTACCATCATCTAAAAAAATCTAGATAGCAAAACATTAATTCTGATATATAAACTAATATTTATTTATTGAACTTGGTAACATCAAAAAGACAAAAGGTCAGTTTGCATCTTAAAAATAAATTTATTACTACGCTTCTAATCATGAACACTAGAAACCCAAGAAGATGCTTGATTGCAATCTTTTTAACATCTTGCCTTATTGGATGAGGTCACTTCTTCAAGCTGCTTGCTTGCAAGAGCCAACTTCTCTTGCAGGCTCTGCTTCTCTGACACAACCAGGGCATTTTCTTGCTCTAGTTTACGAGCAGCCTCCTGTGCTTTCTCGAGTTGCGTTAACTGACCCTTCAAACCATCTCTCTCTTTGCCAAGCTTCACCATATCATTTTCTATCTGTTTAACTCTGTCACCCATTTCTTCCTTCTCTTGCTTGGCCTTATCCACAGCCTTCTGTAGCTTCACACTCCCCTCACTCTGACTCTTCTGACCTGCTTTCTGCAAATTCTCTGCTTCTGCTTGGGAAGCTTTTGCCCTTTCAAGTTCAAGCTTGAGACGCTCTTGATCAGAGCGAATGGCGTCCTTTTCGGCAGTGGCTTCTTCCAGCTGCTTCTTCAGAGACTTCATGGATGCATCCAAGCTGTGCACGCTGGAATCCTTGTCAGAGATGACCGCTCCAAGTTCCGACTTCAGCCGAGAAATTTCCTTTCTCGAAAAATTCAACTCCCCCTAGTACCAAACAAGATAAATGCAGGTATATCAATTATATCTCGACGTGTCTGGAATTATCAACAATACTTTCAAACGTGAATTGTTAGGACACATCTAATTTGTTATCATTGACCAGTTTATCAATCCACTCTCTTCCACCCTACTTATTCAGGTCACCAGCTACATAAGCTAATTGGGTAACTTCCTTTAACCTGAAATTTGTCCCACCATCCCTTGACCTGACATTCCCCGTCCGTCATCCTGGGTTCTCTGACGTAATATATAAAACTTTCATAAGAAACTTTCACCGAAGCAATCACCACAATGCCATCAGTAACCTTTCAGATCTAGAAAGGGCCAAAGATGGAAGTATTTCCAGTAGGCAGCACCCTAAGGCTTCTCTGAAACAGCTGGCCAACTAATTATGGTTATGCAACAACCAACACCAGCGGCACACACACGAACAAATGACAACAACCCCACAGATCATTCATTAAAATAAAAAAAGAAATAAAAGAGAAAGAGAGAAATGACTTGTCTTTCACACAGTGCCTTCTCCAGCCACCGTATTTCCCTAATTTTTGCCTTAAGCTTACAGAAAGGCGTTCCACATCCCTGCTCTTCTGTTGCTGATCGGCCATACTTGGGGCAGCCTTCAGTTGCTCCCTGGACCTCTCCAGCTCCATCTGCATGCTGTTGTTGCGATCCACATGCTCTACCTGAGCCTTCGTCAAGTCCTGCACCTGCTGCTTGCTGCAAACACACACACACACAAAGTAACACATCAGCGTCAAATGCACAAGGAACGCGACTAGAACACACGCATGTTTGTGAATACATGCGTATAACAGCATGACACTAAAGTGTGTGTGTATGTGTACGTTCACATCTCACAATTCGCGATATAACACAAAACATGTACTACATAACAATCTCTGAACATCAATGCATGTGGCACAGGCAGGGAAGGAGTAACCAATGTTTCCAAAACTTTAGTCAATAACCACTCCCTTCTCCTCCTCATATGTACATACACACGCAATATGAATAAATATGCAAATCCATGTACTGAAACACTTACAAGTGTGTTCTCAAACATCAATTATGGAACCAGGGAAATTAAAGGAGTCGAGACATGCTCATGAATTATGTACACGCAGACACACACACACACACACAAATGCAAAATTGCAAATTCTCTTGCTGCCGCTAGGCGGTCACGCGCACCTGGCAGAGCCAGGATGCCTGTGCACTAAGCAGGCACTGTGAGCCGTGCAAGCAAAGCTCTGGAGCCGGGCTAGGAACTCGCAGGAGACCAGGCCTTTCCTCACAGCAAGTGGTGTGGGCACCCGAAGTCCCACCTGGACCATTGCTGCTTCATGAGAAAAGGCCTTGAATTTGCACCCCAGCAAATGCCAGGTACCCAATCACAGCTGGGTGAACTGGTGGGGCTGGTGGGAGGCAGATGGAAATCAGATGGAAAAATTGCCTGAGTTGGGCTTGAACTCAGGACCGCGGGCCCTGAGCCCAGGACACAACCACTACACCACACAACACACACACATACACACAAAATTAACCCATTCATTTTATTTCTTAAGGATGTTAGCAAATAAACACACACTCACCCAATGCCAAATATACTTACTACACACACAAACTAACAAAAACAAACTTGAACAGACATTTTTTTTTGTAAACAGCATCATGTAACAAAAAGATTCTAAGTCAACATTAAATTCCCTTAATGACATGTAAGCATAATTAACATGCACTCAGTACTATCCAAGTTTATCTTGGTGGTAATCAACAAGAAGTTAGTTGTCAACACTTCCAAAATCCATTTACTAATTACCCCCGTATGCTGGTTACAGTGAGTACTATAACCGAATCACACATGTGTGGTGAGGGAGAGAAAACATCAAACAACATCTGAGGTCAAAAAGGAATTAGTTCTGGGGAGTGCGAGGGATTGCACCAAATCACTAACTAAACCAATCCTTAATTCAGTGCCAGATGAGTCCCCTAGTGTTTACAGACGTTCGCCCACTAAATTCTGTTCGATCACCTGGACACTCCCAGACTACTGACCCAATAACACTTACTATCTGGATAGCTCCAACTTCAAATGATTTGCCTCATCCGACTGCTTCTGCCCAGCCTGCTGGTCATATATCTCTTTGAGTTTCTTCATCTCTTCTTCCAGGCCAGATGCTTTAGTCTTGAAGATGGCGAGTTCATTACTCTGGCATAACAGAACAGAACACATAGTTAATGTTATGAATCATGACTCCTAATAAATAATGTGTAATAATTGTAAAATAAGCTAATGCCGAAAATTGTAAACGAGGTGTGCTCTACATAGAAACTTAAGCTCATAACTTAACGTCTACTTAAAAAAAAATAATACACACTATAAAAACAAAGCATACATGCATACAGTGCACATGTGTGCATGCGTATATACACACCTGCTGACCAATCCTGTCATTGAGACTGTTCATCACTGATGAGTGCTTGGTTTTCTCGGTCTGAATTTCGCGACGCAATTCTTTGATCTTGTTTGTGTGCCCCACCACTGTCTGCTGGGCTAAAATACAGAAAGAGAAAAGTGAAACCAACAAGAAGTTAGTGATCCACTGAATGTGTGTACTACCAAATAAAAAAGCAGTACCCTTCATCATCTGGGTTCAATTACAACAGACAACACTGCCACACAAGGATTGTAATCTCAAAGTTTGAAAATATGCTCCACTACACTGGTATGCCAAGTATATTATATAATATGGTATAGCAAAAGCATAATAAACCTGGATCATAATGGCACCTGGAAAAACACTACAACAATCACACAACACCAAGCCTCACACCAACAAACAATTGGTTAATATACATGCATTGCTATAGGGGGTAGGGAGCCCTTGAAAGATACCTGTCAAAACCATCTGACTTGAGTAAAATTAGTATCCTTGGAAGAAATTAACATGATGCCTCTTATAATAGTTTTATATTCATACTTTAATTTAATACAACACAAAACATAATTTCCATTTTTTTTTTTTTTTTAAGCCAAGTAAAATTGTTTCTAAAGACAGGAGTGGCTAGTAATGGTTAAAAGCCAAACCACCAGCAGTCACAGCAGCCTGAGTCAGTTCACCACTACCTACCATAACAAACAAAGTGTCTACACCTCCACTCCATCCAAAGTCTCTTTGTGCACCACTCACTGTTGCTAAACAGAGCTAGGCCATAATAGCAACATGCACAACACACACTGAAGCCTACATGCAGACTCAACATGGGGGGGAAATAAATCTAGACAGGGCATGCTCGAACAATCCAACCCATTGATAGGGCAACAAGTGCTGATGCCAAGAAATAGAGTAACATAGTACAATCATAAGCACTTAGAACCTTTTGTCTGCAGACCAAGCACCATTTGCCCAGATAAGCTGGGGCATACCCAGTGCCTACAAAGCTTTCTTCTATCTTTTAAATTTGTGACATACCAGAAAGAAAGAACTAACTCACCAAAGGTTCAATTCAATGCAATGTATAATGGAGGCATTAAGAGCCACAGAACAAGATGTACCAAATATTTATCCTGCATATCTAACCACTTGCGACAAATTTGCTAGAAAGGATTTAACATTTTGTACATCCCTGCTAAGCCACAAACAACTCATAACACAGGCCAAACAACCACAGTGCCACTACTGTCAACTCCTGAGACATAACAGACTGCCATAACATACAACATACCTTCTTCCAGTTTGGCCTGGAGCTCTGCATTATTCTTCTTGAGAGACTTGTTGCTGTCTGTCTTGAAGTTGGCCTGTATCACACCACCCCACCAGAGATTAGTAAAACTGGGAAGGTTTAGCCACCATTACATAAACATGAATTCCTAGTAGCTACTAAAATTAAAAACTATTACAATAACTACTTAATAACAGCAGTTTTTCTCTGACTTCAACACAAAAAAAAAAAAAATTAAAGTGGCAGGTCAAGTTTTAATTAAACATATATTGGCTGTTGCAGAGAAAAACTGTTACTATAATAACTACTTAAAAAAAGCATCACATCTATAGGAAAACATTTTCCTCCCTTTTTCATAGCTACTTCTACTGGCCCCTGGTCTTGGCAGTAACACAACTCTTGCACAAGTCTGTGGTTAGAATGAATACCTGATGACACTATCAGTCATTTTTTAACTGCCCAGCACATATGGAATTCAACGTAATATATCCATTCAACCCTTTCTTTCATTGCATACACCCTCCCAAATATCTATGAATGAGCAACTTGGGGGTGTAAAAGTCCCTTAATTTTAATGGTACATTTTACATGCTAGATAGCGCCAGCATTCTAATTAATACCCACCCATCAATAATTGATATTGGTAACAATAGTTGACAGCCAAGGAACATATGAAACAAACCACTCACAGCTTCCCATTCTTCGTTGGCATTGGACTTCTCAAGAAGAAGCTCTATCAAGCGTTGTATTTCGCCATCTGATAAGGAACTTGCATCCAATATGTCCGTTATGCGAGAAGCAGGCATAGCATCTTGAGAGAGACCTTAGAGAGAATCGATAAAAGGAATTCAACAACAAAAGCACCAAAATAAAAAAATAAACAGAATCAAAACCAGACGAACAGTAAAATTGTCAGCACAACCAAAAATAAATAAATTATTCATTAATAGAGCTAAATCATTTGTTTTACCTGCTACGGTAGGCTGCTTAGATTTGGCTTTGGGTTTCTTTGGAGCACCAGTTGGTTTGTCAGAGCTGGCATTGCGGGTAGTGGTAGCTACTGCTCCTTTAGTTGGCTGAGAAGTGCCAGTGGGTTTAGGTGAAGGAGTAGATCCCTTTCCAGACGAGCTGGTGGCTGAGGAAACGGACTTCTTGGCTTCACCCTTCTCGACAGATGCACTGAGACCATCTGTTTCTCCAGCATTCAAAGACAGAATGGGAGGAGACTTGTCCTCCTTTGAAACCCTGGTCCCAGTTGACTCTTTGGGGTAAGGGGTAGGTGGGCTGACACGGGAGTCCTTTGTGACTTCATCAACTTTTGGAGGCGTGGTGTTTAGCTTGAAGTCCACCTTGGGTCGTTCGGCAGTAGGAACATTGCTTGGAGCCTGTGAAACTGCAGCAACTTTGCCAGCCTTCAGAATCCCTTTAGCTGGCTGAGGATTTTCATCTGCTGCATCGTCACTTTTCTTCTTTCGAAAATTCCTCCTTCCTTTGAACGCCCTGGGACTGGCATGCTTTTTCTCCCTCTCCTTCAATTTTTCTTCGGCCTTTTTAGATGCCAGGGCTTTGGCTTCCTCGTAAGATCTCTTCTTGCCACTTCCAATCCAAAATACAATGGCTACAAACCCAACCACTACAACTACTACAACTACTATGGGAAGCAGCACGGGAAGAATGTCTGCAGGGGTTTCCTCCATTGTCACTTCTGCCAGTCACTATAGAATTCACAAGATGCACACTAAGTAAGTAACTCTTTCTTTTCAAGCCACACCAGCTAATGTTGTATACTATATACTACAGTGCCACTGGCAACTTCCCCACCAAATTGTCACTTCCCACGGTGGAAAAAAATCTAGCTAGCATCCAAAATGTTGTAATAAATATGCTAAATAACAGATGTGCATTTACGCAGAAATAATTCCAGACCTCCTCCACTTGTATACTGCTACTTACCAAATTCCTCTGTTTCTGTTATAATCCGTAACAGTTTTCCACGTTCTTCCTTTACACCGCACCACTCGACTCACTCCATAAAAGAAGGCTATGCACTCTACAAAAAGCGCACACACAATAAGTGCACCCCAATAAGTCACGTGACAACATTCACCTCTTTTCAGGAAGTGCGCGCAAATATTTCATGTTCACTTGGCACGCGCACGATATTATTATTGCAATAAAAATGACAATAATATTAGTATTGATCTTTATTTTGCTCTGCCAACAGTTTCCTCTCCTGAGCTTGTCTCAAGTTCAACAAGGTTTGTGCTTCATAGTCCAAATCTTCCACTGATGGCCTGAAATGCATTGCTGGAGCTTCTTTGAAGAAAGGAGTCTCATCCCTGACTGCAGAAGATGATGGCTCCCCGTTAATCCACTCCAGATGGAGTGGATTGTCTACCAAACCACACCCACTCTGCATTGCCCTTTCCTAAAACCAAAACTATAAAATATGAAAACATTGCTGTTTATACAGGCTCCACTTACAGCATCTGCTACAGAGAGAAAAGACGCTATGGCTTTTCCTTTCTTCTTCTTAGAAACTAAAACATGGTGAAGTCCGCCACCCTACAGTTAACATAATTACCTTCTATAAAGTAATAATAATGTAAGGTAAGAATATATTTGCCTTAGCCAACTCTCCCTCCAAAAGTTCCTGAGTGTACCCGCCATTGGAAGGATCTGTTTTCTTTGCTCTCCAGCTAACTTTAAGGGTAGGGAGGATATCCTTACCTAGGTAATGCAAACACTCAGCAAAAGTATGACAAATGTTTTCTACTCACTGTCTTGACTTGGCTTCTGCTTGAACTTTTTCTCCAGTAATTCTTCCTTTTCTTTCACTTTTTGAAAGTTCTCTTCTCTAAGCCTTTCCAACTAGAAATTATATATATATATATATATATATTTATTTACTCCACCCTAGATATCTTCACAATGATATTTTTAGGTACGTGACCCGTACTCACGGCTGTACTGCGCAAGCTCATTACCAGAGTAGTTATAGCAATCATCAGAGTGATATGGCTAGATATTTCACTCTCAGGCTTTATTTTCACTCGCCTTTGGCTCGTGAAAATAAATTAGCCTGCTCGTGAAATATATTTCACCATATCACACTCTGACTCATGTAATAAGTACTATATATATATAATATACATATAAACACACACATGCATACCATAACACTGAGAGTTTAGTAGAAAACATAAAGGTTTTCCTTTTTATTATCACATTCTATTTAGGCCACTTTGATATTTCAGCTTGCAATTTTTAAAAATCTATTCCAAGAAAGAAACAGCAATCCTCAAACATGTTTGTTTGTTGTTGTTGTTTTTTGCATTGAACATGATTTGCTAATACTTTACTAGGCTAAGTGCATGGTGATTTGAAACGGCAGAATTTAAACAATTCAGTGCTTTGGCACCTTGACAGAGTGCATATGTAACCTTCCTAAATTTAAATAATTGGGACAACATGAGAAAGCTCCTGTAATTACATAGCTTGAGTAACATCAAACAAAATGTCCCCACTATCTCCTCCATAGAGCATAAGCTAAACTAACTGAGCAGATTGACATGGGAATAAAACAAAAAAGGACTTTCTTGACTCAGAGACGAACTGCAGCATCAGTGAGTGATTCTAGCTATATTATTGAGTGTGACTTTAATCTGCTTTAATGTTCTTGCTTAACTTGTTTCCATCTACTGTTTTGTTGTTTCTATTGGTTTAGACAAGCACCGGCTTAGCATTATTGGATGGAGCCACAAGACTGTTACATCAATTGCACTTGGTAGAAATGACACTTTACCAGATCTCAACACAGAATAAGTCATGACACTTTACCAGATTCTCAACACAGAATAAGTCATGACACTTTACCAGATTCTCAACACAGAATAAGTCATGACACTTTACCAGATTCTCAACACAGAATAAGTCATGACACTTTACCAGATTCTCAACACAGAATAAGTCATGACACTTTACCAGATTCTCAACACAGAATAAGTCATAACACAGAATAAGTCATGACACTTTACCAGATTCTCAACACAGAATAAGTCATGACACTTTACCAGATTCTCAACACAGAATAAGTCATGACACTTTACCAGATTCTCAACACAGAATAATGGTCAGTTCTTTCCTTCCTCCCTCTGTTTGTTGTCTTACCAGTAATTTTAAGTACCAATAAAACTGGTAATTTAGAGTCCCTCGATCACACATTCTAGATAGATTACCTTCTTCTCAAGCAGTTGTGCTGCCACACTCTCGTCCACCGAGCTCTGACTCGTCTGAGATTCCCTCATTTCCAATGCTGCAAGAAAAGATACTAAAACAAGATCTTTATAGGCCTCTCAAACACTCACTTTCTTTGAGCTTCCTTCTTTTGGCATTTAGCTCCTCATGCTTCTTCTTGGCCATAAGCTTTGCCTTCAGGAACTTGTCATATGCAGCCTATGGTGGCACACAATAAATATTATACCAGAACTTCTACATTTGACCCAGAGTTTCCTCCACCTGAAAATAGTTTTGGTTACAATAGCCCGCTCCCCCCCCCCCAACAACACAAAAAACAACAGAAAAACCCTCCAATATCATGACTGAATATACTTTTGTTCACATGGAGATGATTTGACTAAGCAACCCATGAGGAAACCCCCAGTAATTCTCACCGTGCTCTACCTTGAGCAAATCCAGCCACCCTTTTTTGGTCCACCACACTTCCACATGCTAAGCTACCCACTCATATGTAACCAGCATTTTAGCTGTAAATATATTAATATCAATTAAATGATATTACTATTAATCTAATTAAGGCTGGTCTCATTGCCAAATAATACTTGTATGCAATTATAGGGAAACAACTTTTGCCACAGCTCAAATTTAATTTGTTCTTGAAATGGAAATACTGTTATCCTCATGGAAGAAATGCATATATTATAATAACTACCTCTGGAGTTTAATTTAAACCGACTTATTGCCTAGTAAATCCTGTTTGAGACTAAATATTTTCCAACAATATGGCAGAAAAAGATTACCTACCAAGTCTTGCAGTCAGCAGTCATTCTCACCCAGTTTATGTAACCAAATGCTTCTCCTACACAACTTTCCCTTGCCAAGGTCCGCCCAATTACGCATGCAATAAACTAACACAATTAATTGGGTAGTGGTAATGAACAGATTTTGGACATCAGCATCAGTTATTGTGCTCGATATCACACCCGCTACAATAGCAATTAGGTAAAGGATCTCGCTGTGCTGTGACTGAAGACTAACCCTCTCAATTCAAATAAACTTACTTTGGTGACTGGGTCATTCAGAACTTGATATGCTTTTGAAAGCTTCTGAAACATTTCAGAAGCTTGAGGGTCTGGGTTCTTGTCAGGATGGTACTTTCTTGCTTTCTTTCGGTAGCCCCCATTTATCTAATGCAGACAAGTACCACATTCATTGAATGTATCACAATTTCTCACAAGGCATTACTGCATGTGTTCCACCTCTTTTTCGCTAGAACCAGAATCAATTCCCAAAAAACCGTACAAATCATCAGCACCAATTTCAGTAATGATTTCTTTAATATTTTTGGCTTTCTCTCCACCTTCAGCCATTTAATACAAGTGACTCCGAAGTAGTCCGCTTTTTTATTCAAATCCCTTTACCGTTTTCATTGGAGTCCATTTACCTTTTTCTTTTGATACACTTTACCTTTTTTCTTTTGATACCCTTTACCTTTTTTCTTTTGATACCCTTTACCTTTTTTCTTTGTATTAGTAGTATCCTCTTCTACTACACTCTGCCGTCTAAAGGGATAACTCCGGTCAGATATGGTTGATGAACCTAGTCCAGCTGGTAGCGGCCACCCTTTTCTTCCGGGAACAGCCAGCCTTGTTCAAGAAATAGATAGTGAGGCGATTACTGCGTAATCTATTGCCAGCCTTGTATACTGTATTCGTTTGTATCTTTTTACAGAAAGAGTTCTTGTAGTACTCAGAGATCAGAAAATACTTATAGGATATTTGAGAAGTGTAGATCAATATGGTAAGATTGAAGTTTTAGTGCCTTTCATTTAGCACTATTGCACACTTCGTGAACATTGCTAATACACTTGGTTCTTATTGACTAATTTATCATTAAAAATCAATAAGCTGTTGTTGTAATAGCTTGAGAGTTAAGTGAATTACTGTGATTTATATGCATATGTATAATAATATGTATTGCTAAATTCTTGCTCACTAAATCTGTCATTTAATAATCAGCAGTTTCAATAAACCCATGTTCAAATGAACCACAGTATAACAGTGATATAATATATATAAATAAATATATATGTAATACAAATAATAATATGCACACATATGTGATATTGCTATGAGCCATAATCACTCAGAATCTGTGGTTTCATAGCCAAATCAATGGTTTTCAGCCATTTTCTTTTTTCCATTCCCATAATTTAATATCTGTCCCACACAAACTGATTAGGGCAAATATTCATTAGTCAAACTTCATGTGGGACACTCCAGACTTCCTGTGACATGATAAAAGAACTAACATAGTAAAGACTTTTAGATTAACTATACAATGTGACTTCTGAAAGTTATGGTACTATAGGACTGATTGCTGCGTTCTCTTTCTTTTTGTAGGAAACTTGTTGCTGCAAGGAACAGTGGAGAGGATACACGTTGGCTTGGAGTATGGCGACATTCCTAGGGGGATCTATCTTGTACGTGGAGAGAATGTGGCTCTGTGTGGAGAGATAGTAAGTGTATTAGTTCTTGAGGATTTTATTGTCTAATTTGTCTTTTGATTCAGTTGATTATGATTTCATGTTTATGTTTATTATTCAATTTCACAGTTTTTCTCAGCTTTTTTTTTTTATTCATTAAATCTATTCTCTCTCTTTCACTGGCTTTTTTTTTTAACAATACAGAATTTTAAATGTTTGGTTGTCACTGAATTGAACCCAGGACCACTTGCTAATTCACAAGCACTCTGCCACTGAGCAACAACAACCAACGAGCAACCGAACACTTTAAGGGGTACTGCTATGCTGCTACAGTCTCACTCTCAACAGACCAATGGAAAATTTTCTTTTTTCAAAGATTATTTTCATTCGTGGAAATTCTTTTACTTCGCTAGTAATAAATTAGCAGTCTCTTCTTTCATTCATTAAATGAATTCTCTCTTTCACATGCTTTTTTTTTTTTTTAACAATGCAGAATTGTTAAATGTTTGGCTACCACCAGAGATTGAACCTACTTGCTTTACGCACAAGCAAGCAAGTGGTCCTGGGTTCATTCCTTGGTGGTAGCTATTTTAAATGAATTAAATCGCATGTGAAAGAGAGAGATACATCAAATATTTGTAATTGTCATTATTATTCTCATCTTTCATTGATTAGTTTTGTTTTATTTATTTATTTATTTATTATTATTGTTTTTTATTTATTATTTTTTCCTTGTTCAGTGCAATACCGTAGATGCCGGTTGTTAAGCGCCCAGCCCCTTCTTTGTTAAGCGCAGTTTGTTTTTTGTTAAGCGTGTGGCAGACTCAGAGATGACAAGCTGATGAACACACAATGCACTCACCCACTCGTCATTCCATCATAGCTATAACATACAACACAACATTCCCAACTATCCATTAGTAGATTCACACACACACACATTCATAATATATATCACTCATTCAGGTAAGTAGTCTTCAGTCTTGCCATTACCAAAGTGAAAGATCAGAACTGCTACAAGCGCCTGTTTTCTTCCTGGTTTTTCACACTTTTTATTTAGCACTCCAGCGTTCTCTGTCAACTGCTAACTGGGACTCAGCCCCAGTGTTTGGGTTACCACTTGCAATTGAGCTGATGAAGTCCTTTTTACAAACTACATCTTCATACACAAATTGGTTGAGGAAGTTGTGACACACCCACCACCAGGATGAAAAATAATATGTTTATTTTTACATTGTATTGCCTAAACTTTTTAGATTGACAACATTTTGACAATTGTAACAATGGTCACTTTGTCTGTACAAACTCTCTTACTCTGAGCCAGGCAGGTTTATCATCATTATTATGCATTTCTGATTCTATGGATGCATTATATTGGACAATTCAACCTAAAAGCAGTTACTATGTACGGCATGTGTGTGTGTGTGTGTGTGTGTGTGTGTGTGTGTGTGTGTGGTGTGTGTGTGTGTGTGTTTATAAGGATGCAGAGTTGGAGTCCCAGCAGAACCTCACAGAAGTGCCCATAGATGACATTCTCGAAGCCCAGAGACAGCAGCAGGAGAACAAGCAGCAGGAAAAGAAAAAAAGAGAGACTATTCTCAGAGCAAGAGGGATAAACCCTCTAGAACATGGCGAAGAAACCTTTCATGACTAGCTCTAAGATTCACCAATCAACCTCTCTCTCTCTTTTTTTTTTTTTTTTTTTTTTTTTTTTTTTTGTATCAGTAATCATGCACTAAATCTTTTTCACCAGTTGTTGGTATGGGTTTGCAACTACTGACAATAGTGTTGTAAATGATTTGGTTGTTCCATGAGAAGCACACTGGTGTTATCACTGTCATCAGAGATATAGATTAGTAATAAACCACTTCCAAAAGACAAAAAAAAGTGGGTGAGGGTAGAGAGATAGAGGTTATGCTGTTCCACATTTGTAAGGTAGTCAGTAATGTTTGGCTATGATTTATTGTGGTGAATGTTCTAACAAAAATCTCTTTGTGATATTTTGCCATTGAAAAGCTTGCAGTTGTGAAGGCATGCCAATTAAAATTTATTTCAGACATACGGAAAATGTTGTATTATGTGTGAATGGTAAATGCTATCCAGGATTGCCCATTGATTAAATGTGTTTGAATTATGCATGTGTGTGGAGTGTTTGTGCTTAGATGTACACATCTGCACTTGTATGTGTGTGTGTATGTGTGTTTACCTTCATGGGAGTTAAAGTTCTCCCTACTGATAGAATCATTGGTGTTATAGTGAGTGCATACATCACATTCATTCAAGTCTAACAGACCTTGTGTTTTCCAACCCCACAACTGTACGCCTCCTATATAGTCACTTTGCATTATAGAAAATAAAAATAAAAATAAAAATAATTATGGGCGTCAACATAATGAATTGCCGATGCGATCGCCCGCGCCCTGGGGGAGTAATTAGGCGAATTCACATATTATTATGCGGTTTGTGCGTGGGCGGGCGCTCGTGATTTTTAGCAGAACCCCGGTGCGATTCCTTCCTGTGCGGTCTCTTATTCTCGTCGAAGCAGTTTCGTCCTCTGTGTATTTGCCTCTATAGCCTATCTAGCGCGAGTCATCCTCTACCAGTGAATCCAGTGAGAACATCTAAATATTAGTGGAGAAATTCGGCGGATAATGCGTTTTTAATATTTTCATTTTTGTAGGTTGAAATGGCTTACAATAATCCTCCTACATACTCACCCTATTCTCAGCCTCAGTACCAGCCCCAACCCCAGTACCAGCCCCAGCCCCAGTACCAGCCTGCGCAGCAACAGATGTCCAATACCAACGTCGTAGTCGTTCAATCGCAGCCTCAAGCGGTGAGTTTGACTCTGATGGTCACATCTTTGCATCAGTTGGAATATACTTTGTTTAACTGGCATATGTATATCCTCTCTCTGGATGTGCCATTTTAACTACCAAAGTAGCAGTCTGCATAATGTAGTTTTCGGTTTCACATCTCTTTACTTGAAAATGAGTAATTCCACTTAAGGTCACAAAACTATTTCCCAGATACTGTGGTGTTATTCCTGGAGTGTAGTGTGTGAGCACGAAATAGTGTATACTTGCCTAGCCGATCACTAATTATGTGTGGTCTTTCTGCAGTTGACACAACAGTAGGTGTCCATTGCATCTAGTTTACATCACTTTGACAGCATTACGAAATATCGTACAATTTACAAAAACTAATTTCCAATTAATGTATTTATTATAACAATAAATTTAGAGAGGTGACACGGCATCCTATTCACCCCCCCCCCTCCCCCCCACTAGATCAGCCCCTGTGCAATGACCCAGTCACAAAAGACAAGCATGCCGACTACGAGTAAACACGAACACACACCAAACGAGTACACTGGACAAGGAGGAGGAGAGGAGAGCATGAGTCATCTGAATTTATACTTCATGTATTAGTAGTAGTAGATTTAACAGCAGCAACAGTTGACAGTACATCTGCTTTAATGATAACTTTGGAGCATCATGAAATTAAAGAACACAGTGAAGAAGGCCATTTTATATAAGCATGCCAAAACACAGTGTATTCCATGGGACTAACTCATACCACTCCTGAATACATGAATGTACAGTAATGCTGTCTCACTCCTCCTCATGGCTGACAGCCAATATTACGGCAAGTGTGGTACTGTACACAGACACGGTTCATGAAGATGTACACTGTGAGGAAAGCCAACAGGCTGCATTTTTTCTCAGTGCCTTTGTATTATGGGATTGTAAATAGATGGTATAGTAATCACTCAAGTATCTAGGATACATTCCAGCCTGGCCTGTATTATGGGATTGTAAATAGTTGGTATAGTAATCACTCAAGTATCTAGGATACATTCCAGCCTTGCCCAGTGGTGATTCAATTATTTTATTTTTGTATGAAGTTGTAGATAGTTTAAGATGTCCAGCAGCCTGGAGTTTAGATGACTAACTGGAGATGTTATATTAGAATGAATAGTGGCTACTTTAATTAATATGGTATTAGCTAAGGTGCAAGTCTAGAATTATAAAAAAAAAAAGCACTAACTCCCTTCTCCCCTTCCCCAACCCCCTCCCTCCCCAAGGGATTGTGCCACACCCTCTAATCTCCTGTTCCTACTCTCCTCGGTGGCATTATCTCACACCGTATAGTATGTGTTTGTTAACTTACAACCTGGACATGACCACCAAACATCTTATCTGCACAAACATTGTACTTTTTCTTTCTTATATTAATTCTATAATGTACACACGCCACATGATTAGGTTGTCTTGGGAGTGTTACAGGTTGCGCCATGTCACTCAGCATATGTGCCATATTTCAAAACATGTTAGATTGTTTTTATCATGGGGGTACACTGGTCTATGAGGTGTGATAAGGAGGCGTGTACACTAATGTAAGACTCTTGTGATGAGATTCCGTGGATTTTTAAAGGCTGTGAGGTTCCCTTTCATCATCAGTGAGTGCATGAAGTGGCATGTTCTTTACGAATGGTGTGTGTGTGAGAGAGAGAGAGAGAGTGTGTGTGTGTGTAATCTATGATGTATATTTTATATCAATATGTGTGTGTGGCAAGGTTTCTTTACTAGCAGCAGGTGGGTATAATATTGATCAGGATTGATGAATAATAGAAAGTGGGTGGTTTCTGGCTTACCAGTGGTGATTCATCTAGTGTGTAGTTGTGGTTGGGAAAAGTTAGTATGAATAACAGTTATTGGGAATCGGATGTTTGTCTTGTGTCTGATTCCTAATAAGGATGTTGTGCATTATTTATTTAAATGCTGTGAGGAGAAGAGTTGTTTTTATATACAGTGCTTCCAACTTAAATGAAACTACTGTATAGACCCTCACTACAGTCATTTAACATACACATACCTTTTCTTCATCATCCCAATAATGTTTGCAATAGTAAAACTGCCTGCACAACCCGCTCTAAACGTCATCATTTGATGACCCTTACCGTACGTAAAAATATTTTGGTGAAAAACAGCCACAACTCACTTAATTTTCAAGGTATAGTTACCAAAGTTATACATATTTCGAGATTCAAATTTCGTGTGCCCACAAAATCAGGCTTATATGAAACTTCAGGTATTAAAGTATCAGTATACCAAGTTATAGAGATAAGGAAAAATAATTTCTCTTTTTTTCAGCTTAAACACTTCCAAATTCACTGTCTTGAAGCTCCCAGTTCCATCACCTATAACCACAAAAATAACTACAAACCCACAAAATTGTTTTGTCTGTATGTTAATATGACATTAATGTATAATAATAATTTTTAGCTTTCTATTACACATACTTGAGAAATTATAGCCCAAAAAGCTAAAAAAAAAATCCACTCTTTAAGCTGGAAGCACTGTGTTCTTGCGAAAATAACCATTGCCTTAGGGTATTAAGTAATACTCAGACAAATAGGTGTGTTGAGCATGCTTCTCATTGGGGGGGGGGGGGGGGGGGGGGGGGGGTTAGGCTGATCTGATATAGTACTTATGTGGAAATTAGTGCATAGGTGCCGGAATTCCCCGGGGACTCTCCCCATTACCCTTTGATTCAGGCTGAAGTTTTGGCTTTGAGTATCAAGTGTCTTGTTGGCCGACAGTCTATATATCACTGTGTGAAGTGTAGGCTTCAGCTGAAATTCCATATCATGATTTAACGGCCAGTCTGTATCCATGCTCTAGTCCCTGGTTCAGTTGGGTAATAATAGCAAGCAGGGTGGGTAGTATACGCACATTTCACTTCCAACACATTCTAATGGAGCCTGTCAGTGTGCATGCTCAATCTAATCTGTCATTCAACAGTGGATATATAGGCTGTAGCCCTTCAGCCTAGAGATTATTTTAATCCCATAATCAAGTGGCCACTTTTCTCTTTCATCTTGATTAATTTTCTTTTCATGGTAGTACACAAGTTTTATCATATTGCTGCTATGTCTTTTCAGTATAGACTTTGTGTTACTATAACTGTGTGTGTGTGTGGTTAATGTATACTTTTGTTTCTCTTGGGTTGAACCAAGCTGCATTTGAGTGACCCAAACTTTAAGCTTGACAGTGGTGCTGAGACTTAGCCAACCACTATTTATAAGTTTAGAATATATCAAATGTCCTAAATTAAGAGATAAACACAGTAGCGTCTTTCAGGCTGCAGCGGTAAGTTTTATCATCTGCAAAAACTGTCAGCCATGGCCAATGGTGGATGTGCTAAAGACACTCTATAGGACTAATGGAAGCTTTTTACTCAGACCTGTAGCTACTTTGTGAGCTTTTGACTTCCTCTATAGAGCCATGCCCACCCCCCCCCCCCCCCCCCCCCATTTTTTTTTAAAGATAGATATATACAATAATAATATACAAATATACATGAACTTCTAGAGGTTGTTGTTTTGTTTGTTACTACCAGGCGTGTGTGTAGGCTTTAACTAAGTGTAAGGGTTTGTTGTTGTTTTTATTTCGATGAAAAGATAAAATTGCAATACCAGTAGTGTTTTGTTTTTGTTTTGGTGTTGTTTTTTTGTTTTTTGTTTTACACAAGCAGTTATGGTAAATAAATACTTGTTATAATTTACATATTATTTTGAAAAAAATAAACCTTTCCAATATATTAACTCACAGATGATAATGGTTGTCGACACTATATATTATACCATGCCTACTTGCCTAGAAACATATACAACCATGGCCGCGTTGTGTTCCTGTATCCCTGTAGTCCACTTAATAGGTAAAGGGTCTGGCACATGAACTATTGACATAACTATAGAAATAGCCAGACAAGTTACTAAGAAAAGATTTGTTAGATTGACTCAAGTGAGCATGAGCAGTATGACCTGCAAGAGGTGGGGTGGGTGGCGTCTGACTCAGGAGCTGAGACGACTAGGCAGTGGATGTATAGCTGTGTGTCAGTATCACTTCTAGTCAGGCATAAGCAGGTTCGATGAACTCCTCTTGTAGCGGTCGATGTGTAGGTGGATAGGGATGATTAGTGTGGGTGGGTGTGGCATCAACATACTATCCTAGGACTCTTGCTGTTACCGTGGTACTGAGCACACATTAGTTTAACTGTCACTATGTTACATTGTTTGCACAGCACCTTGTGGTAGCTACATGTATAGCTGATGCACAACCTGAAATCCTTAAAAAAAAAAAATAAATAAATAAAACATTCTAGACTTAATTTCATTTTGTTGTGAAGGATTGGTTACCTTTTACACTTCCCAATACACATCAGTATTCTCTACTTTTTGCATGGTGCATGTTCTTCAAAACACCCAGTATCTCTCTCATCTTGGAGTAAATTGGCATTTGTTGGTTGACTAGTGGATGGAGTGGGACAGGCAATGCCTAGTATTAGTTACGAATGGGTCATTACGTTATTGCATGCTTTAAGTTTAATAGGAACTTTTTGCTTTGTGTTTGTTCTGCTGCATTTTTTTCTTGAGTATTTTTTGTAGTAACAGAAAAATATATCACGGAACTACTGTTGTTATTTCATTTCTCTAATCCATCCTTAACATCCCTACAAGGCTACTGGATTGGTACAGCATTTCTTAGTTTACTTGTGTCACACATTAGCAAGTGAGCTAAGTTATAACAAGACTGTCTCTCTCTCTCAGGTCTAATATACGTTTGTTTCACATGGTTTTTTTGTTTGTTTGTTTGTCCCCCACCTCCCCCTGACTTTTCATAAAATTGTAACAGATCATATTCACTGTTTTAGTGTATTCATGTTGTGGTTTTGTTGTGAGCATGCTCAGTCTCTGTGTGTGCTCTCTGTGTGAGAAAAAGATGAAGTGTCTGAAATATAATCCTTTAAAATCCAGCTAGATAGTTGGTCGGTGTAGTGTTCAGTAGCCTAGGTGGTTACAAAATTCAAACATTCCATGGCACCGTACATACTCACACATATGTTCCTTTGATGTGGCACCTTTCACATTGTTACGTGTGGATCAATGTCATAAATATTTTACTTGGGAGGAAGTAAAATTGACGATGCTTTACCAGACATACATAGGTAAAGGGTTGTCAGATTATATTGTCCAATAATGTTGATTTATAATCTGAATGAATGTCTTGTGTAGGTTCGTACCACCACTTACGTGGAAAATGACAGTCCTAACCATTTGCTTCATTGCATCATCTGTTTCTTCTGTCCATGGTGGATATTTATCTGGCTCATCGTCTGTTGCGTGTATGGGTGTTGAAAACAGCTGGACTTTGAGACAGATTATCCATCATTGCACTGTTAATAACAATAACAATTGTTTGTGAAGTCACATACTAACGAAGTAGTCATACGCCAATTTTTGAGTGTAAAAACCGCACAGTTAAATTCCAGTTACAATGTCAACAATTTGTGGGGGGGGGGGGGGGGGGGGGGGGGGGGGGGTTCAAATTAAGAATTTCAGCGCTAGTTTTTCTATAGCAATATCCCAATGCGCATGCAAGAATTTCAGCGCTAGTTTTTCTATAGCAATATCCCAATGCGCATGCTTCAAATTCATTCAAGGGCAGGCGTGTGTACTCTATGCGACCATTCCGCACTACAACGCGCCTGAACGCTCGCACTACTTCAGCATGGACAATGAAACAAATCTAACAGAGTCGTTACCGTCAACTACCGGAGGACAGTATACTTCCGACATTGCTCCGTCTGTTTCCACGTTGTCAGCAACTGCATTGATCACCACTATGTCCGCTACTGGTAATCTAGCAGGTCCACTGGGAAACCCTGAGTCATTGAAAGCCTGGGTGTACGGGCTGGCTGTGTCTACTGCACTATTCTTTATCACCACAATATTCCTCTTCATTGTTCTTATTGCTGTTATTTGTTGCCGGAGGCTGAGGCAGGCAGAGATTGAGAAAACTAAAGACGTAGTCTTTGAAGGTAATTATTAATTATTATTATTATTATTATTATTCAAATCATCATGATAAAAGTTTTCCTTATTCAAGCTTAATGTGGAACTTTTTTTTTGTTATGTGTTACAAGGTAGTACATGATTTTTTTCCCCCTAAGGAGTTTATTACTATACAGTAGCAGTTAGTGTGTTCTTCAACAGTTATGCTTATAAAATACACAAGATTTTGTTTCCTAATGACTCGTTTATTGCTTTTCAGTAGTAGTTAAGTGTGCTTGTCAACACTTGTGTTAATATTTACTTTTGTCATCACATGAAGAAGCTGCTAGTTGTGAATGTTTAGTTTCATGTTTGCATTTTGCAATATTAATGTAAAGGCTTAACAAAGTTCAAGTGTAAACACATCAGGAGGGAGGAGGGGAAGGGGGTTAGTTGGCAAGCCTTTTCTTCCCAGTTAAGTTACCGAGGCCAACCATTCAGGTCGCAGTCCACTGATCTAGTAAGTGATTGTACACAACAAGAGGTTAGTGACCTTTTCCAATGTTGACATAGCCAAGTATGGCATATGGTGATAGAAATCATATAAAAGACTTAGTGTATGAGAGATTCCAATGCAGCGAGAAAAAAAATTAAAATCAGCATAGTTCTGATGCCAATTGTATTACCAGTAACCGAAAGATTTTTTTATTTTTTTTCCTTCTAACTTTGACAAGTTATGATCCGTTTCCATAGCAACTGAGTAATAGTGAGTGTAGTAACTGGCTTCTTCTTACTTCAGTTGTCACTTTGAAAGTTGTGGGTCTTCCTCACATTAAGAAAATGTTACATAAACTGTTAATAGTGGCTTTGAGATTCCAGTGTACATAATCTCAGTAGTGTGCCGCCATCTTTATAAGTTATCATGTTAAAAAGTAATTGGTGTAATGAGCCAGGTTTTATATTATTCAATTTAATTTTTACCCTATTAGACTAATGGTCTTGTTATCCCGTGTATGTTAGTTGTTTATTTAGTGTGGAGAAATGTGATTGTTCTTTTTAGTAAGTTTTTGTTACCTTTAATGTTGTTTTAAACCATCGCTTCCTAAAATAAACCAAATAAATTGCAGCGGTAGTTGTAGAGATGGAGCATGCTTGAACCAGTTGTTGACCTTGCTTGAACCAGTTGTTGACCGTATTTCATTTCGGTGCTACTTTAAACATTTTATTGAGCAAAATTGCTGTAGTATCGTCTAGATTGAAGATGACCATGTGTGCCACACATGTAATATTGATTTATAGCTACAACAAAAGGTACATTTTGTAGAACTTGATTTTTTTAGTCGGAAAATGTGAAACAATGATGCTTATATACTGTGTATGAGTGTGTGCATACACACACAACAACACACACACACACGAAAGTAACCCTGTAAGTAATTTAGAAAATTGTGACCCAACTTTGTAATAAGTCTAACCATTCAGGATTTTTTTTTTTATAAATGTCTCCTGAAGTAAGTGACGTGATGAGGACTTACATGGATTGTGTTTGTGCTTTAGAGTATGCATTCTTGTTATTTGATTTTTTCAGCACAAGGCAATGACTTCTTTGTTGTGGCAGTTCTCTTAGTGACATATCAAACAATGTACACGGAAGAGTGGTTTCAAATCCCATGTTGTAACAACCAAAGTTTTAACCTCAAGTTTTTAACCTGATGTTAGCCGATTTACCTCACCAATAATTGAAAATATTGTACTTTACCTTATGCGTTATGCAAGTATTTTTTGCTTATTTATCAGTAATACTAAACCAATTTAATGATCAAAATGAGAAAAATATCAACGTCAATCGTAATCATCGTACAATGTACATTCTCGTTTCAATATAAAGGTGTGTGAAATAGATACTCTCTAAGTACTCTATTAAAAGAGCCGGTGAAATCATCTCTGTTAGCTGCATCATCAGTTCTGTTATAGCAATATGAAAAAAATTTTTTTTATTGATTAACCTTTAGCCGGCTGCTCCAAGACATCCCACTGGATTGACACTGCTGTTCAAATGGAAGGAGACTCCCATTGTGCTGAGCTTCCGATATGGTCCGTACAGACGTTCACCACACCAGGCAGTCCTCTGTCCACTCCGAACCAGAGCAACTCGAACACCGCCACCTCTGATACCATACGCCCTGTTGATGTCCCACAAGTCCCACCCACCTCTAAATCCAAGCAAAATGTCATCCCCAAGCGTGTGGCCCCACCACCTCCAAAAGGGAAGAAGCGAAAGAAAGGTTCCTCCAGCAAAGTAGTGGTGAGCCAGGAAGCTTCAGAGTACGCAGTGCCTATTGTCACTCACCACTGGTACAGCTGGAACAAGAAGAAGAACCAACAGAAATCTGCATATAAGGAGCTGGACCTCTCCAGAGTGGATAATCCCAATGTGTATGCAAAACCTGCAGTTCCGGTTTGAAACACGGGAAGTTTACAACTCATCCACCCACTCAAAATGAATCACAAGAAACATGCTAGGAAAAGTCCCTATCTTTAATTTTCTTTTTATTTATTTTCCTGTCATATTAAAATCATTTCTCAATTATTTTTTTCATTTTTAATAGCAATGTAAAATTATGTTAGTTGATTCTAAGTGATGTGATATCAATGTTTAACGTCTGAAAAGCTGCGGGAGCTGGGAGGGACGCTGGGACATCGTACGAATGTGTCTTCTAGCTGGCAATCGGTGCAGCCTTTCAAGCTGGAATGGAAGTGCCTGAGGATGGGTTCGGTGCTGCTGTCTGGCAACCCGTGGCATGGATACGGGAGGTAAAATTTGTTGGGATACAGAGATTGAGGTCGATGACGGATTCCTGCAAGAATAGAATACCACCTTGTACATCAGTCGAGGGGGGGAAGGTGAGATTTGTAGTTTTTTTTTAAAGATTTGAGTATGTTGCTGACATTTGCTAACTATGATTGGTGAATGGCATATATTGAAGTGGCAATTAAAACTAAAGAGTAATTTAAATTATCAAATGCAATGGATTTGAAGGCACTCCACATGAAAGCCACAAGTTTATACAATTAAGTGATATCATACTACTAGAAAAGTGGACCCACTTCCTGAATTACCATAATTAAGATTTTCTGCTGACCTGTGCAAACTGGCAGATTCCCCGTTACTATGGCACCACTCTTGTCCTGCCACCTAAATCCTGTACTTTGACCACAGGAGTAAGGGTTCTGGGGACTAGTGAGAAACTCAAAACGATGGTCGCACAACACGGAGCAGAAGATCGTTGAGGGTTGCCTCAAGCACACAAAGGCTCCTCGGATGGGAGGCTCCAATTGGGGACAACCTGAATTATAGTGGAGGACAGTGAATTGAACAAGCTTCACTTTCTGTAAGCAACTTCCAGCATAATATCATAAGCTCACATACTTTAAGATTCCGATATCTCAGTTATCTCATCACAAAGTTGGTGAAACGTGTTTGTACAACCAAGCTATGCTTGATTACGTACAAATTAGAGTTGACGAAATAAGTTAATAAGCAAACATACACAACACATATGTACATACATACATACACATCTTACATACATACATCCATGCATGCATACATACATACATACACACACACACACACACACACACACACACACACACACACACACACACACACACACACACACACACACACACACACACACACGTACCAGGAGGAGGGAGGGGGAAAGCTGGAGTGACAACACTGCCATTGAAAGTAGGTATCAGGTCAGGACAGTCACAGAAGGATGTTTCCGCTGGAATGAAAGCAATCAGAACTTAAAATTACGAATCATAACGTAGACTTGACCTACACAAGTGCCATCTTAATATTTTATCTTGCCTCTTAAGAACGGAAACTATGTAGTAGTTAGTATTGATTTGCATGTATACACAGGTACATACATAGAAGACGAACCTCTGCTAGTTTTTGTATTGTCACGTATTGTAATTTTGTGACTATCCTATGTATATCCCTTGTGATTATAAAATTGATAATTTCTCTTCAAGAACAACTGAGAATTGGTTATGACTCTTCGAGTGATTTGGGGAATATCTGGTTAGACACTCCATGTCTTGTGATTTACTCTGTGTAACTGATGTTGTGATGCATTTGTTTTGCATACATTTGGCGCGTACATGTGTGCATGTGAGTTTGTATGCGTGTGAGTATGATGCTGGCATGTTTAGTCAATCAACCAATTGACGTGAATCAACTAGTATTTTTACCTGGTCAAGTTTCTTGCATAAGATTGCTTTGTGCGGTTAATATCTCTGTTGCTATGAACCCTTTATTAATTAATACACATGTCTTGAAGTGTAAGCCTCAAGTTTTTCGATGAAGATGACCGATCACGTGAAATTTGCCACTGAAAACAAGGATGATTATAAAACAACGGCACCTTTAGTTCATTTTCTGTTTCACATTCTCAGGAGTCAAAATCTCCATCTTCCATTGTTAATACCTTCAAGTTTGTCAACAACTCAACAATGGAACACAATAGGGATCTCACTGAGGTTTAGATAAGTATTTGGGGGGGAGGGGGGGGGGGGGAGGGGAGAGGGGATGTGGCGGGTGGAGTGGGGTGGGGCTACTTCCATCGTTTTATGAATTTACTATAGTATGTCAACATTATGTGAAGGTACAATTACCTATGCACATTTGATTTTTGTTTTTCAAAAAAGATAATTACACATGTACAAGAGTTTAAATATACTGCACCTTCTTTTGATCTATTTAGTCTCATATTCATGCCTCAGTCTACGTTAGGAGGAAAATTATAACTTATGAAGATAATTTGAAATTGAAAGCAACATAGTAAGCATTGAGAGTTGGCACTTGAAATACTGCAGTATGTTACTATATTCTGCCAAAAATTAATTAAACTTTCCTAAACTGCTTTTTCTTTTAAATGCCAGTGTACAATGTTTGATCACAATAAACTCCCAGTATCAAAGGTCATAAATGGAAGTAGCTTATTTAAATTGCATGAGGCCTGTTTAATAATTAAAGAAAACAGTTATAGTTGCCAAGGTAGTATCATAACAAGCATCATAGCAGTGACAGTGGTATTTACAATGTGCCAGTCAGGTCATTGACTGGAAGCTTCATTATCGAAGCAGCCGTTCCGTTAAGGCCTCTGACGTTGTCCTTGGCTAGAAATTTATGTTAGAGAACAATTGTATGTTAAACTAGCTACAGAAATTAAGTTAGATTTAAAGAAATGGCTATATAAATTTTATGCAGTAGCTATTTAGCTAGCCAGGACAAATGCACTAGCCATGACTGTAAGCTAGTTATAGATTATGTTGCTGCTTTAGCCTGTCTACTACAGCACTAAAATGATGCCGCAATTCTAATTCAACTCTTGCACAACACATATAAATTTGGATAAACTACTAAATTTGTGCAGTTATTTTGAATCTAGCTACACATACGCAATTGACTGCAAACAAAGGATGACCCATTCGCTGTCAGGAATTCGTTTGTGTCGCACACCGGCAGGAGAAATGTCTGTTAAAAGAAAAAGAAAAAGTTACTTATAACTGTGTATTTATTTGCTCTATACCTGCCCGTAGGATCCGATACGCAAAAATGGCAACAAAACAATTAAAACGATGCACAATAATCGGACAATGAACTTCATTTTGTACGTACCGATACAGACTGGTAAGGGGACTCCGGAACTACCGATCGCAGATTTGGACACCGTAACGTAACGGGTCATTTTGTTTACATCAAGAGTGCTGCGGAGTAAAAGCTGTAACTTCTTGCATCAACTATGGTAAGTCTGTCTTCCATACATGTTCTGCACACTTGCTGGATATAACTGTTCTGCAGGCAAGAGCAGCAGCTGCTTTGAACTTCAGCAGTCTGGTTCACAAACCTCCAGCTTTCTGCCTTGCCCTCAGGACAGGGTGGGCATTAACTAGGAGATGCACATATGTATGTATGAACCAAAGTGCACACTGCGGAATGATAAACATGTCTCTATGTGCTCTAGGCAAGTTCAGTGAGGAAGGAATACGACACATTTGGCGAGCTCGATGTGCCGGCAGATCGTTACTATGGTGCCCAAACTGCCAGATCAAAGATGAATTTCCCCATTGGTGGAGAATCAGAGAGAATGCCAGTAAGTTATCCAGGGCTAGGCATAGCAGTGGAAGGGTATTCTGGTTGTAGTCAGTTCATTCTTGATTTGTCCATTGGGTTGGCATTCATGCACAAGTGACATATGCATATTAATAAGATGAATAGAAGGAGTGTCTGTAAGGAGTTAGTAACATCTGAGAGAGCAAGAAAAAACAAACAAATTAGGAGAGGAAAAGAATACTATTGGGGAAGGTAGACAATAGCCATGTGGCTGGGTGCTGAATGAAATCTAGATTCCACTAGGGAGTCTGTTCTACCTAAAATGGCGACACTCTGGTCAGCTCAAATTAATTTATTGGCAGGCGATGGGAATGGATTTTTAGTAAATAGAAAACATTTATGTGTCGTGTGCTGGTTTCCATGACATTTTATGACCACTCCCTGTTTGTGGGTCCAGATTCCAGTCATCCATGCCTTTGGGTACCTTAAGAAGGCTTGTGCGGCCGTCAATTCAGAACACTATGGCTTGGAGAAAGGCTTGGCGGAAGCCATTATGCAGGCAGCCACGGAAGTGCACGATGGGAAGTTGGACGATCATTTTCCTCTGGTCGTGTGGCAAACTGGCTCCGGCACTCAGAGCAACATGAATGTGAATGAAGTCATCAGTAATAGGTGCAAAGTGCAGGGTAATCCCCTATTGTTCTTTTTGGCATGCTCAAGAAATAGAGTTCTTGCACTGTTGTACTTCAGGAAATTTTTATTTCAGGTCCATCAGTGGCCTCATTTTAGAAACTATCGTGGGTCATAAGATAGTCAGTAATTATTACCTGTTCATTGCCAAACTAATATAAGTGTGGAAGATTAAATAATAAACAATAAATAAATAATTTTGTGACTGAAAAGTTGGAACAAGTGATGCTAATTTCGATATAGAAAATGAGTCTTCATTCTAAATGAATTGGCAACAATTAATTGATTACTTTGCCTGTATACAATTTGCTCATTAATTAATTATTCATGAGTTACTGTTTTTGTTTGTATCATCCAGTACACTTATTTTTATGAACTATGCTCCAAACATGAAATTATAATGTGTTCAAGTTTCTTTATTAGCTAGCTCTTGCTTTTCAATGAGCAGCCAGCAAGGCTTGACCGAGGACCCCCTGAAGCAAATTTTCGGCGTCAAATCTTGGCTTCATCATCACTCCTAGCTTTAGTGTGACAGCTCCCCTGGCTACTTTAGGACTTACTCTAGGGCCAGTCACAGCGATTTTGGCTCTATGGGCCATGGATCTCCAGATATTCACGATTTTGTGCCTTAGAGACGCCATTTTATCTTGATCTGGGAGACAAAACTGAGATTTTCTCGACAACCATCAGCTTTCTTCACGAAAACTTTTTGACTGGCCCTGCAATGATGTTCCTACAATTAGATAGTGCAGCCTATACGGCAGAGTTGTTGACGACCATGCTGTAATTTGACGCCGAAAATGTTATATTTGCAGGAGGTCGATCTTGGGCTGCCTATTTGCTATGAAGAGCTGACTACTAAAGAAATAGGAACTTTTAACAGCAAACTTTCATTGTTTTAAGTTTAGTTACATAAAAATAAGTGTAGTTGGTGATATAAACAAAAGTTGTAACTCATGAATAATTAATGAGCAAACTGTATCCCGTAACCTTAAGAAAGGCTGCCCTTTCAGATATAGAAAGATGTTGAAGATGTCTTTATCCAAGTATAAATGCAGATTGGAATGGTAAAGGGTTGTCACACCACCAGACCAATTTGTGTATGTGTTGACATGCTCCTGCCCTTTCAGTAAAGAAAAGTTGTTATAAGAGTCTTGAATGGAAAAATTGGTAAAAGGTTGTCATACCACCATATTGAGTCATTGTGTGTGTGTGTTCGTTCGTTCCAGACTCCACTGTCTCCTCTTTACCTTATATATACTATGACCTAATATATATATATATTTTATGAACAGAGCCATAGAAATACTGGGAGGTGAGCTTGGCTCGAAGACTCCCGTACACCCCAATGACCACGTCAACAGAAGTCAAAGCTCCAACGACACCTTTCCAACTGCCATGCACGTTGCTGTTGCCATGGAAATTCGCAGCCGACTTTTGCCCGGGCTCAAGGAGCTGCATGCATCACTGGAGAGCAAGAGGGCAGAGTTTAACGACATCATTAAGATCGGTCGCACTCACACGCAGGTAATGGAACAAGTATAAGCACTAAACATTTTTATTTACTCCATCGTAAATCTGTAGGATGCCACGCCCCTCACACTGGGACAGGAGTTCAGTGGTTACGTGACCCAGATAGAGCACGGGATAGCTCGTGTGGAAGGAACGTTGCCACGCCTCTACGAGCTAGCCATAGGAGGCACGGCGGTCGGAACCGGTCTGAACACCAGAGTGGGTTTTGCCGAGCGAGTGGCAAGCAAGCTGGCAGAACTGACGGACCTCCCGTTCAAGAGCGCCAAGAACAAATTCGAGGCTCTCGCTGCTAGAGATGCTTTGGTGGAAGTGCACGGTGCGCTCAATGTAGTTGCAGTCAGCATCATGAAGATAGCCAACGATATCCGGTTCCTGGGCTCGGGTCCGAGGTGTGGCTTCGGAGAGCTGCTCCTTCCCGAGAATGAACCCGGTAGCAGCATCATGCCGGGCAAGGTCAACCCCACCCAGTGCGAGGCTATCACTATGGTCGCTGCTCAAGTGATCGGGAACCAGACGGCTGTCAGCGTCGGAGGATGCAACGGACATTTTGAACTGAATGTCTTCAAGCCCATGATTGTACGCAACGTGCTCCAATCTACGAGACTCCTGGGAGACGCTGCTTCATCTTTCTCGAAAAATTGTATGGATGGGATCAAAGTGAACAGAGATCGGGTCGAGAAGTTGCTGACGGAGTCTCTGATGCTCGTAACTGCCCTGAATCCTCACATCGGCTATGACAAAGCAGCCACCATCGCCAAAACTGCCCACAGGGAAGGTTCCACTCTGAAGCAAGCCGCACTGAAGCTGGGCTACCTCACTGAGGAGCAGTTTGACAGCTGGGTCAAACCTGAACTCATGATTGGGCCCAAAGAATGACGCAGTACTGGTTCAAATGTTTAAGTTTGTTATTTTTCTCCATCTTTAATAGTGTAGGCAGCATGTTTAAAAAAATAATAATAATAATAAATAAATAATAATAATAATAACAAAATAACAGGCAGCATGTGTAAAAAAATAAATAAATAATAATAAAATAACAATAGTAACTACAACTACCTCAATGTATAGGCTGATGCTAATTTTGCATCCTTCAACTAAAAGCAAGCTATCTCCATTTACATAATACATGTGGTTTCCTATCTGCTAATCCATTCATCCCAAAGTAATTTCTTGACAACAAAGAAAACATAATCAATTTCCTGTCCGCCAAATTGATTATTGGTCTGTACCACACTGAATGTATGCGTCTTCCATTGAAGCACACATCAAAAAGTACCAAAAGTCAAGCTGATTGCAAAAGTTTCTTTTGACTTGATCAATTTCGGGAACAGATAAATTTGAACAGGACGAAGGCAAATAGTTATCATCATCAAAGATGGACCTGCTGCTATATCGAAACCCTGCCAAGGAATTGAACAAGATAATGATATGATAATTACAGCCAGCATTAATAACATAAACTTGCCATGGCATTGAGGTAGTTGATTGATACATTCACCAAAGAAATTCTCCCAGTGGAATTTTGTGGAACTGCCACATCGGTATGGATTGTCAGGGAAAGAGGTAAACTCAGATGTAGGGGAGCACATCACTGAGCAGTAGATCTCAGCCTCAACAAAGGTGCAAACAAAGGCCCCATCTTTGGGAGGGGTCATCACAGGGCAGCCCAGAGGAGGGGTGGGTAGCTCAGTAACTGGTATCCCAGTTGGGTCATTGGTTCGGTCCTGGACGGGTCCAGGGCACCGGCAAATTCTCTCCTCTATTTACATGAATTAAACATTTAAAATTTGCTTTGAAAAGGATATGCATTTACGTATTTCCACGCAAAAGATATGAGATTCGTTTGACCTCAGGAACTCTCCACTGTCACAAGTTGGTATAAGAAAGTCAAATATTGGTTGGGATAGGTCCGTTGATGGGGGCTCCGCTGTTGGGAGGTCATCAGTAATGTTGCTCGTAACCATACTCCCAATGACATCATCATTGTCAAGAAAATCGATATCTGCTATTACTACATAGGCACAGAGTACTAACAATAATCCAGAATGTAGACATGTATATCTGTGCGCAGAGAACCTGTGCATGGCTAATTTGTGTGGCGACGAAGAGGTTGCCTCCACGTAGCCAGGAACACCTAACCTACCAATCGCTACGCGTTGAGATTGGTAAAGGGTATTGTTACGGTAGACTGAAGTGTATGCGGTTTGGTGTTTGTGCTGAGCTAGGTGCGGCCACGCTTGCGCCGCCACGCCGCTTGCGATAAGGGGAGAATGTGGAATAATGTATTTAATAGTGCTGGTAGTGAGATTAAAACGGTCTTGAAATGTAATAAAATGTGAATGCTGTCAGAGCGAAACTAGCTCATTTGCAGTTCCATTCATATCTGTCGAACCAACAATTAGCGTGGAGACCTTACTTGGTAGTGCAAAACATTTTTTTGTTTAATAAGGATTTCATTTCTGATGGAGAAGAAACAATCACTTTTGATATCTCGCCACTTGAGCTTGGACTTACCAAACGGTTTTTATTGGAACGATTTCATTTCCTATGAAGAAAAAAAAGACTTTTAATCTCACCACTTGGCTTTGGTATTCAATGTTCCAACCTTTCCCCAGAATGTGCACTAATTATTATGTTTATTGTCCTCGTATCATGTACTCAGTTTATTTTGTAAGAAGCACTATAACTGTAAAATATGTGTATTAATGACTGATAGCCTCCCAGCTTGGCAGGTTGGGTCCTGGGCTGAGGCCCCGCCCATGGCCATCCCCCCTCCTCCTATTAACCTGCTCAGCTTGGGGGTCATATGGCAGGATTCTACCCTGCCCAGCCCAGGCCCCTTCACAGTCAGTGAGTTGAATCTCACTCCCTGCACAATGTGCTATCCCCCTCCATTTTATGTGTTCCCTACGGTTTGGACTACCCCATTCGGTCTATCGCCTGCCACCCTCCCTCTATCCTCTTGCCATGCCCTTAGGGAGGTGGGTGGGAGCTTAGCTGCTACTACTCCTTTCCTTGGTTAGCTAATACCTGTAGTGCTGCTGACTAACATGCGCCAACCCAACCCCTTCACGTGTTCGTCATTAACCCGCTCCGCCTTAATTTATTATGTATGCAGTTTATTTGTTAAGAAACACCATAATAGTGATAATTTACCAATAGCTAGAACATTCAGTAAGTAGTTTAAAATTTTTATCGTTTAATTTTTCAATTTTGACTTCAAACTATAATGTTGTCAATGCTATATAAAAAAAAGTGTCAAAAAACAAACAAACAGGTTCAAAGACAGTCTGTAAGTCCTGGAGGTGTTGCTCAGGGTCACAGCTGCAATGAGAATGTCATTATTGATGTAAGAGTAAGCCACTGAAACTCACGAAGGACTTGGTCCACGAAGCAGCGCTGGAAGGTCTGAGCTACATATTGACATTTTGAGAAATTCGAACAGTCATTGGGTGTATGGTTGGTTATATGCAACATTACTGATAGGGATTTATTTCACCAAAATATTTGACTTCCTCATGCTAACTTGTGGTCCCAGAGGTAAAACGAATCTATATACGGAACGTGTGCTGTGGGTATTTTGCGGTGAGAGAGTGGAGGGTGTTTGTGCTGTGGTAAGGGTAATTCTCCAGGGTTTTTTTTCCCCCACAGGCCGGCTGCTGCACGCGCCGCTGCGCGCGCGAAAGAGCCTATAATTAGCGCGTTTTTTTCTCAGTAATTGCACGGACAACCTTGATCTCTTCTGCAATAATCGATCGCTTAACATTCAATTATGGCTACCGCTTGTGAATTTCCGGTGAAAATTGAAGTACCTCCTGAGGATACTGATGGTAAGCAGCATTTGCTCCTCTCTAGTTGGGGATTGCCTCAGGCCATTTTGAATGGGTATCTAAAGATTAAAGAAATGCTTCCTTGGCAGTATAAATGTTTCTCTACAAAGGGCGTTTTAAGGGGAAAGAATCTAGTCCTTATTGCACCGACTAGTGCTGGTAAGATGCTGATTGCTGAGATCACTGCAATCAAGGTCTTGAAATCTGAAGGGAAAAATAAAAAGGTTCTCATAGTAATGCCTTATGTGAGTGCTGTTAAAAGAGCAGAGACTCATTTGCAGTCCCTCTTCACATCTGTTGAACCAACAATTAGTGTGGAGGCCTTCACTGGAAATCGTACACAATATGACAGATTTCTCAAAGCAGATATTGCTATTTGCACCATAGAGAAAGCTTACGCTTTATGGATGGAAACTTTTGTACAGAAGAAAAATTATGAGCTAGGGTTATTGATCGTAGATGAATTACATATGATTGGTGAAGGTCAAAGAGGGAGCATTTTAGAGCTATTGCTTACTAATATTCTCTACAGAGATCGTGAGACTAGATCCATCCAGATAATTGGAATGAGTGCAACACTCCCTAATGTAAAGTTGGTAGCTGAATGGCTTAAAGCTGATTATTATGATTCTCCAGATGCCAGACCTATTAAGCTTGTTGAAAAGATCAAAATAGGTAGCAATTTGTATGAAAGAAAAGATAAAATACTGAGCTCTAATTGTGAAGAGGATAATGACTCCTTTTTAAAAACAACCTGTTATGATCGGATAGCAAATAATCATTCTGTTATTATATTCTGTCCTACTAAAGATCAATGTGAATCATTAGCCGAGACTCTGGCAGCATCAGAGCTACCAGCATCAGCTCAAAGTAGTGCTCTTATAAAAGTGTACCAAGATTTAAAAGATGAAGAAAGTGAAATCTTGAATAAAGCAGTATGTAAAGGTGTGGGATATCACCATGCTGAACTATCTGCTAAAAGTCGAGAAGTCATTGAAGAAGCTTTTGAAAAAAGACAGTTGAAGATTATAGTTTCAACGATTACATTGTCAATGGGAGTTAATCTTCCAGCTCATCTTGTTATTGTGAGGAGCCCTAAAGATGGTATTGGTCGTCAATGGCGCACTCGTGTGTACAAGCAAATGGTGGGACGAGCTGGAAGACAAGGATTAGTCGAAAATGGTGAGAGCATTCTGATGTGTACAAATAAGGAAAGTTATGATGGTTGGAAACTTTTTGAATCCTAACCAGAACCAGTTCAAAGTTGTTTAAATTTTCAATGGAAGTGCAGAGTTCCTCTACGAAAAGGATTGCTAGATATTGCAAGTGACAGGGTAACTGTAAAAGAATTTCATGCTTATTTTTCTTCAAGTTTTTTTTGTAAAGACAGTGGGATGGATATATCCATGCTTGATAGTGCAAAACAGTTTTTGTTGGATAAGAATTTCATTTCCAATAAAGAAGAAAAATGTACCTTTAGCATCTCACCACTTGGCCTTGCTACCCAACGTTTAAACCTTTTCCCAGAATGTGCACTGATTATGTTTGAGAATTTAAAACGTATTGAAGGATTGGATGACCCTCATATTATGTATACAGTTTATTTGGTAAGAATCACTATAATATTAAATTATGTTTATTGTGTGTGCAGTAAGAAGCACTATAGCTAATAATAAAATAGCTAAAGGTGAAATAAGCATATTTCCATGCATAATTTTATATTTAAAAAATCTCTAATATCTAATAGCTACATTCAAGAATTAGCTAGTTTTAAATTCCATCACGTAGTTTTATCAGTATTGACTTCAAACTAGCTGGAATATCTGTCAATTTTATAAATATGTACTCCTAATTGATGCTACTGTGCCAATATTGATTTCAATTTTATTTTTCGCTCAATTGTAAGAATATATTCTATATGATTGTGTTGTCTAGGTTGCAGTCATGTATCACTTAAAGTCTTATCAAAATACTATAGAAGGTAAATGGAATGAACGTAGTTGCACTCAACCAGAGGAAATAAAGGATGTACTTCGTGCAATGACTACAAAAATAAGGACAACTCAATCCCCCTTCATTGCATTCATTGCACTTATTCTCTATGATATATTCATACTGAAAACCTCACTGGAAGAGATATCCAAAAAGTATGATGTTCCACCAAAGGAACTAAAACGCTTACGAAATGAAACTCAGATATATGCAGATAAGGTGATGGCATTTTCTGAGAGTTTTGACTGGTCTAAACATTTCATAGGATGTATAAAGAGCTTTACAGGGCATATAGAAGAAGTTTTTAGAAGTAGTATCAGAAAGGAAAGAAAGAGACTTGCTGGGGTTACAAACTCAATAGAGATGCCTACATCTACTAAAATGAAAATGAATGATGTTATTCAGCAGGACAAGGAAAATAAAATAGAAGGTAAAAATGGTGATCAGATTAAGTATAGCTAATGTTTTAAATTTACAGTTTTAATTTATAATTAGCACTTAGGTATTAGCTAATTGTTGAGTTGTTGTAGTGTCAATGATTCTGGTACTTCAAAAATTTGACAAAAAGATGGTCATTTGTGAGGAATAGATATAGGAGCTATAAGCATATACCATTTCAGCTAATATAAAATACTTGGTTTAGTTACATCATTCCACTTTTATCTCACTAGCTTTGCTTCATGAACATGCTCTTTTTCTTCTTGAGCTATCTCAGCTCTTCTTATTCCTCTTACATTCCTTTCTCTTTAGTCTATCTCCTATCTCTCCTGTTCTCTCTCTCTCTTTGTCCTTCTATCCATGGTTATGGACTAGGGGTTTGCCTATTGCCTTTTGAGACGTTCAGCATCATTTATTTGTGATGATGCTTTACCCATTCATGATGATGTTTTACGATCCCAGCTTAGCTAATGAATTATTAAATGTCAGACAGAGAACTTTGACCGAATCAAGAATAGTAGCATTACCTCTGAGACTGTGTTTAAGTCCCGAAGGCCTCAAGTCTGTCATACACCGAGCACAGTCATCATGGTTGCACAGTATTTAATAGAATAATATAATGACCACTCCTAACAATGCAGTTGATGATGAAACACATCACCTAATAAGTTTAGAATGTAAGCAATATTCCTAACAATGCAATTGGAGGGACAATACATATATTATCCCTGCCCTCCAGGCGGGGACACTTTATATAGTATCTCTCCCTGAAGGACCTAAACGATTTAGCTAAAGTCCCTCTGTCACCTTAAACACTACACTGCTCCTCTTCAGTGCCATTCAATTGCAAATGGACTGCAACTTTAGTGTTTTATATACACACATTGAGGAATGCACTTCAACTTCTGCATGCAGTCTAAGGAATTTTTAAACTGAGGATAATTTGGCACCACCTTTTCAGTTAACTGATCAGAGGTGGTTTGCTTTTGGAGTTTTTTTTAGCCTCCAAATTTCATGCATTTATGATATATATTATTTAGAGCTTAAAAATGAAAAAAAAAATGTTCTGCACTATTTATAGTAATATGCATTTACAGTATGGTATAATTAAAATGTTTTGTAGGTGAAAATAATTTGAGCATATTTCTGAGTGTGTATCCTGACTTGGTCTGCTCCGTAAAGCATTGTGTTATGACAGTAGCTGATTACTGCTACAGTAAACAACTCATATCTCATGACGTGTATGAACTGCTTCTTCAACGTGATAATTTGATTGATGTAGATAAGACAAGGTGTCTTCTAAATAACATTCGTACAGTCTTCTCATCAAAACCTTCAGCCCTCAAGGACTTTGTTTCTATTTTGTCTCAAGTGGACAATTGTAAGCAAATTGCAGAAAAAATAAAAAAATTAATAAATATACATTTATTAAGTTAGTATGTCTTTCAGCTATGTGTAATAGAATTCACTACATGGAAATAACACTCATGTTATCTTTACATTATTTT
>WLWD01003256.1_pt1 | contig 37488 bp, 29 predicted proteins | sample 6712731 | NCBI WGS metagenome assembly WLWD01 (sample SAMN12718690, study PRJNA576275) | sponge metagenome | isolation source: marine sponge | host: Mycale hentscheli | place: New Zealand: South Island, Marlborough, Capsize Point | collected 2014-11-01 | reverse complement strand
TTGACTTCACAGTGCGTTTTCCATCCAGTTCAGGTAGGTGGTGTACAGTCGTAACTCTTCCACATGATGACTGGAAACTTGAGGGGAGAATTGCTGAAACAAGATCAGAAGAAGCAGCTGTAGATGCCAGATATGAGCACTGATTAGACATGCTCGGAGTGAACAATAATTGAGAGGTTAGGCACAGGGGGAGGTTACGCAGGAGCGCATTAATTCTGTAACTATTGTAAGAAAGAAATTTAGTGAAGTTCATGGAGTTTTTCGGGCGCTGTATAGCTCATCTCGTCCGTTTTCGGCTATATTTATGTTTCTTACGTGCAGGTAATCTACAGCAGATGAAAAACGCAAACTGGTGAGGCGTTCTTCTAAACAGATAGGATTAAAAGCAGTCAATTCTACCTACTGTGTCCCAAGAAGTATTCTGATATTCACAGGATTCAGCAGTACAGCACTGTTAACTTGTAGCTAAAGTTATTAGACTTTTCTTGTTAAATAAAATTATCAATTGTTTTATTTATTTATAATAATATATATATATATATATATATGAAAATTGATGAGATGATAGAATTAAGTAGTACACATATACAAAATATAGTGGTATGAAGAAAAAGGAATTGGCATAAACACAGCTTTGACAAGCACACAATTTAACGGCAAAAAGGCTACAAGTTGCTAGCTAAATGATAGCTATATCTCTCTGAAATATATAGGCTATATGGCATTTGGTATTAAACAGGTAGACAAATAATCTTTCCAACATCATATCAGGTGGTCCTGTACACTCTGCGACAATAGGACACTCCGTCTATCCTGTTTCCACACTCGCAACCTAAGCTAATCATGATACAAAGCTAGAAACGCAGCAATCTGAGAAGAAGCCGCTCATTGTTTACAAAATTCTTAATGAAGACAGTCCACGTGATAAATTGAGCCGTACCGCATGACTAAAAGCGGGCGCATTTTGAGCGGGAAACCTGTTTTTTTTTCTATTCCCATAGACTTTTGTATTGAGTTTTGGAATAGTACTTTCCCTTCGGTTTTGGAGTATACTAAGGAAATAATTTTAACCGCTTCAGAGAGAGCTTCAAATGGTGCAAACCGGATGCATAGCTGCTTCCGTTCAAAAGTTATTCAAGTTTTTTTCTGGCCAACTCAACTTGGACATACAGTACTATGGTTGCATGCATATAGCTAGGATGGTTAGATAATGTAGCACAAACATATAACACCAATTTTTTTTAAATTCAGTTGAGTTTCCGATTTCTAATTAAATATTTAAACCTCATCTACTTATCCATTGAGGATTGCCCAAATAACCCAAAATTACACATTTAACTGCTTTCCCCTAATAATATTTTACCGTCAATAGGACAACTGTTCACTTGATCCTGTGAAGGGTACTTAAACAGATCTATATAAAAAATAATAAATTTGTAATAAAACAGGAAGTATTTTCATATTGGTAATTTCTAAAATTACCTAATGCATAAATTATAAATCCTGAAGTAGATCTTTTCTAACATAGAGAATTGAATTAAGATATTGGGAATACCTTTAATCGGCTAAAATTGACTTAACTAATCCTTACCATGCACTGAACTGAGTTTTATATGCTTGTAGTCAAACTACAATCTTTTTATTACCTGATATAATTTCAGCATTTCATCTGTTTGTCTGCATGCAAACTTAGACTAAACAAGAATTCAAGTCTTGATATCCTCAACACTTGAAAAGCAGATCAATCATAGACTACCCACAAGATATAGGATAAAGTCACAAATTGTTAATTCAATTTCCAAGGGAAAAAAACACAAACCCTAATTATAGTATAACCTCAAAAGCTCAGTTAAATATTGTCTTTACCAGTGTTTAGTTTTATTAGCAGCTATATATTATGTTACAGCACAATACCGATCAAAAAATGTAAATTGTGGGCATATTTGCATACTGATCGATGAAAATTAAATTAAAAACAACAGAAATACAGAAATTCACCTGGATCAAGAGGTCTTTCAGAGCTACTATGCTCTGATTGAGATTCTTCAGAAGCACTGGCTTCTCTGCGAGATTCTTCAGAAACACTGGCTTCTCTGCGAGATTCTTCAGAAACACTGGATTCTCTACGAGATTCTTCGGAAGCACTGGCTTCTCTGCGAGATTCTTCAGAAACACTGGATTCTCTACGAGATTCTTCGGAAGCACTGGCTTCTCTGCGAGATTATTCAGAAACACTGGATTCTCTACGAGATTCTTCGGAAGCACTGGCTTCTCTGCGAGATTCTTCGGAAGCACTGGCTTCTCTGCGAGATTCTTCAGAAACACTGGGTTCTCTACGAGATTCTTCGGAAGCACTGGCTTCTCTGCGAGATTCCTCAGAAACACTGGGTTCTCTACGAGATTCTGCGGAAGCACTGGCTTCTCCGCGAGATTCCTCAGAAACATTGGGTTGGCTGCGAGCAGAACTGGGTTCTCTGCGAGATTCTTCAGAACGATTAAGTTCTACATGAGACCCTTCGTGAGATTCTTCATGATGGCTAGATTCCCTAGAAGATTCTGTAGAATTAAATACTTACAATAACACTCCAGTTGGACAATCAACATAAATTAACAAGTGGTATGCTTGTGCAGTGAGTAAGCCTTAATTCAAAACATACTGTTTAAAATTGAAACAAACCATAAATATAACAAAAAGGGCTAATATAATCTTATTTTCCTCAATTTCCCAATTCTCCTGCACTTATCTCATTCTTCAAGGATTCAGTCTCTCTTCCTGCTTCAAGTACCTGACTCATAGCAACAGACTATTACCAGAAACCAGTAAAGTTTTTTTTTTTTTAATGTCAAGTGTTATTCAATACCCGGCAAACTCTCGCCACAACTTAAAAAAAAAACAGTAAGGAAAAGATAGCAGCTATAGACTTAATTCAATAATAAATTGTAATAATCACAAGTCTTACCACTTATATCACATGGACTGCATAGATCATGGGGGTGATATTTAGAATATTTTTAAGCAACTTAGTTTAACCCTTTCACCGTCGGATTTATTTAGACATTTTGAAAAAAATTATATAAAATCAGGACTATAAAATGGTCCATAGCAACCATAGAAAAAAATTGTCTCTATAAAATATACAGTGCTTCCAGCTTAAAGAGTGGATTTTTTAGCTTTTTGGTTAAGGTTGCTAATTCTGCTATAATTTCTCAAGTATGTGTAATAGAAAGCTAAAAAGTTGTATTATATTATACATTAATGTCATATTAACATACAGACAAAACAATTTTGTGGGTTTGTGGTTATTGTTGTGGTTATAGGTGATGGAACTGGGAGCTTCAAGACAGTGAATTTGGAAGTGTTTAAGCTGAAAAAAGAGAAATTATTTTTCCTTATCTCTATAACTTGGTATTCTGATACTTTAATACCTGAAGTTTCATATGAGCCAGATTTTGTGGGCACACGAAATTTGAATCTCGAAATATTTTAAATTTTAAGAAAAAAAGTGTTTAAGCCAGGATTTTTGAATTTATTGAGTTATATCTCTAAAAATTTGACACATGCTGTAAAATTGCCTTAAAATTATTATGTATAACTTTGGTAGCTATACCTTGAAAATTAAGTGAGTTGTGGCTGTTTTTCACCAAAAAATGTTTAAGCACGGTAAGGGTCATCAAATGATGACGTTTAGAGCGGGTTGTGGGCCTTTAGTACATGTAAACGCGACGTCACAAAACAGCGCATGCGTATTTGTGCAAGGGCGCCAGTTTACCGCTAATTGTTACACGGGTATGGCTGATTTAGCTATGGTTGTATCTCAGGCCCTAGCAGGTATCAAGTTTTGCGGCGTTACTGCCTATCACGGCCAGCGTTTTAGCTTCCGTCTGGAGCTGCACAACCCGTAGGACTCCAACTGCATTGCCCTGATGTCAGAATACTGAATGCTGGGAGCCTTGGGAGTATTAAACTCCTTCAGCTTTTCTTCAGCTCTTGAAAAAGATGACCACTTGGATAGGCTTGGCTCCAAGTTAGTAATATTCCAGCCAACAATTCTGACTGATTTCGACTTCGTTTACTGCTGCTAGTAGAACGATGAGAATCCATACAGCCGATTGCAGTTAGGGAAAGTCCCGTCTTACTGCTCGGGGAAATAACCGTTCGACCTTAGCTCGTTAACTAGTTACGTTTAATGACGAACTACCGCAAAATCTTGACGTCAAAGAAAATGGCGTAAAATGTATTAGAGTGAATGAGAAAAGTGCTGTTCTCCGTTTTCCATTCTCTAAACAGGCAGTTTTACTATTGTAAACATTGTTGGGATGATGAAGAAAAGGTATTTGTATGTTAAATGACTGTAGTGAGGGTCTATACAGTAGTTTCAAAAAATCCACTCTTTAAGTTGGAAGCACTGTACATTACAGAAAAAATGTTTATGTTGCCTAGCAGCCAATGTGTGGTAATTACCACTTGTAAACCATAACATGAATATAATTATCTTGTAAACCACGACAATGAATAACGTTATTTTGAACTCCAGACCGGTCCATGGATTATTTTACTGTACAGCTACTTCATGGGACAAAACTAATCAACTAAGGTTTCATATTTATCCTGGGCTCAATTTCATGAATATTATTTAGATAATTCCAGTATAAAAAAATGTATTAGACCTATCTTTCTAATCATTATTCTTCAAACAGGTTATTATTTCTATAATAGACCAATAATCAGTAATGTTGATGTGAATTTGAGATGATACGTGTTTATAAAATATAGAGCATGAATCCATGAAGTACAAAAAATGAATAACTGAAAATTGTGCAAATATTGTGCACGAGTCATTACAAAATATATATTTCAAAAATATGGGCAGTTAGTTTCATGAAGTGAAGTCTACAAGGGTGTGATACTTTTGAAAAAGCTTCTTTCAGATGATACACATAAATGCACTTTGCAGTACTCACATTGAACACGAGACTCATGGTGATTCCCAACAGCAGCAAGCTTATTTTTTCTTATGATAACATACGGCACAATTCCCCTTTCTATCTGCATGCTTAGGCCAGTGACCTAAATTTACCACATTCTGTCTATTAGCTGAAGATGCTCAACAGATCGTGGACAACCAGCACTACGACATCTTGTAGAGAAGCTACCAATGAGCTGTTTTGCTAGCTCAAGTAGTACTGCTACTACTTCTACCCGAATTGATTGTCTTCCTTTCTACTACTAAGCCTTGTACTAACACACCTCCTCCCCCTTATTCCTCTTCCTCCCCTGCTAGGCCTTGCTCTTACTGTTACTCGCCTACCCCTCCCTCTCCCTCCTCGTACATGCCACCTACTTCCACTAACACACTGTTGAGAAATGTCTGATTCTGCTCCAGACCCTTGAGAAGTGACATCCATAGTAGATGAAGGACTGAAGTCTTCCATGGATGATGGAAGATGGAAACTCCCTTGACTTGCTTGAGCATCCATGTCAATTGACTCTGTCTGTAAAGTTACAATAGATTCCTGTTCAATGTATTCTTGTGCATTCTCTCTCTCTCTCTCCCTATATATATTTTTTATTGATTATTATATTGACTTGCAACCAGCTATTTTGCATACTTACTATAACACCTAAAAAGTATTGTTTGACTATATTTGATATAGCTACTACATTTATTTTACTACTCTACATTTACCTGAAACATCCAAGTTGGCTCCAGTAGTGCTACTAGGCTGAACTTCCACTCCACTACTCAGAGTTGCTAGCTCAACTGTGTCCAAATGCTGCTGCCCAGCACAAGCAAATATTCCTTCACCCTCCTCGTCGCTAGTTTCATTCTCAGAAAGACCGAAATCGTCGTCGAATAAGCGCTGAATAACTTCGTCGGCATCCATTCTATCTCCTGCGGTCAACGCGTGCGGTCAATTTCAAAATTCAAATTTACTTTTCCCGTTTTCCCCCAGTTACCGACAACACATAATTCGCCTATTTAGAGCGTTGTTAAAACTTTTCATTCTGCGTACTTTGAGACCAAATTTAGGATCGGATCGCGAGCGGTTGAATTTTTATTGGTAAAAGCGCCATTATGGCGCTATTGCCGGAGAAATAGTCATTGAGACCTATATTTGTTGACCTATAGATCAAGACAATAGTATGTACCCTTGTTTTCAATAGTGATGATGAAAGCAAGAAATAAATAAGAGCACAGTGAAGGCAAAGACTGAATTCATCACTGATACTAATACACTTATTATCATTGCTTAATTAACCCAAAACTACCTGTTTAACTGCTTTCCCCTAATAATGTTTTACCGTCAATAGGATAACTATTAACAAATTGTTAAAATTCAATTTCAGAAAGAAAACTCAGACCCTAATTATACTAAAACCTCAAAAGCTCTGTTAGATATTGTGTTTACTAGTGTTTAGTTTTATTAGCAGCTATATAAATTATGTGACAGCACAATACCGACCAAAAAATGTAACTTTGTGGGCACATTTGCATACTATAATTGATTATAATTAAGCTAAAGACACTAGAAATACACTAATTCACCTGGATCAAGAGGTCTTTCAGAGCTACTATGCTCTGATTGAGATTCTTCAGAAAAACTGGGTTCTCTGCGAAATCCTTCAGAAACACTGGATTCTCTATGAGATTCTTCGGAAGCACTGGGTTCTCTACGAGATTCATCAGAAACATTGGGTTGTCTGCGAGCAGAACTGGGTTCTCTGTGAGATTCTTCAGAACGATTAAGTTCTATATGAGACCCTTCGTGAGATTCTTCATGATGGCTAGATTCCCTAGAAGATTCTGTAGAATTAAATACTTACAATAACACTCCAGTTGGACAATTAACATAAATTAACAAGTGGTATGCTTGTGCAGTGAGTAAGCCTTAATTCAAAACATACTGTTTAAAATTGAAACAAACCATAAATATAACAAAAAGGGCTACTAAAATCTTATTTTCCTCAATTTCCCAATTCTCCTACACTCATCTCATTCTTCAAGGATTCAGTCACTCTGCCTGCTTCAAGTACCTGACTCATAGTAACAGACTTTTACCAGAAACCAGTAAAGTTGTTTTTTTTTTAAATGTCAAGTGTTATTCAATACTCGGCAAACTCTCGCCACAACTTAAAAAAAAAACAGTAAGGAAAAGATAGCAGCTATAGACTTAATTCAATAATAAATTGTAATAATCACAAGTCTTACCACTTATATCACATGGACTGCATAGATCATGGGGGTGATATTTAGAATATTTTTAAGCAACTTAGTTTAAAGAAATAGTCATTGAGACATACATTTGTTGACCTATAGATCAAGACAATAGTATTTACCCTTGTTTTCAATAGTGATGATGAAAACAAGAAATAAATAAGAGCCACAGTGAAGGCAAAGACTGAATTCATCACTGATACTAATACACTTATTATCATTGCTTAGTTTTAGTGCCACTGTAATGAATGGGGATCTGCCCCCGTCCCCCACCCCAGATTTTGACCTAGCAATAACATCATTTGTAGTTTGAGTGAAAGCTACAGTATGTAATGGTTGAACAAAGATGTAATTTGCTCCCATATTTTGTAATGGCAACCAAGCAGTGTTCTTATCTTCCTAAATTTAATGAGAGAGAACTGAAAATTGGGCATAGCTATAAATCTAAATCAAGGTTTAGTAATATCTTTTTAATGCTTTTTTCCTCTTTTAATGAATGAGGGTGTGGTGATCTCGTGAACAGTGTATTTTACTTAGGTGAGTCAATGAGATGTTTGATATTCATTGAAGAGGCACTTAAAGTAATTGAGTTCCCTAAAACTGATGATGAGCCAATAGCTAATGCTAAAAATAATTATTTGCTAAAAGTGCAAAATAATCTGAACAACTTACATTTTTAACCCTCAGCGCGCATGCGCGAGAGGGTTATAGTAGTTGTCCTGTCTGTTTGTCTGTCTGTCTGTCTGTCTGTCTGTCACGCTCTGATTTTGGAGATTACTGACAATTTACAACTGATTTAGGTATGAACTTACTCAGGTCGAAGATTTAAGACCTTTTATTGTGCTACTTATTTTAATTTCGAGCTGTTCGTTGAGAAAAAGCGAAGCTTTCAACTCCGCGTAGGTACCGGGCAACGCCTCCTAGCGTCACGTCATAATCGCGTGAGCAAATAATTTCTGCAGCCAGAGGTGTACTTAGCTTTATGCTCAGGCTCCTAAGCGTTACTCTGGGGAAGTTAACAGAGTTGAAAGAAGTGAAGTTTTGCGTTGAAAATGTATACCGGTGAGTGTTTCTGGCTACTTTAGCTTCTTCTCTTATGAAGACAGCGTTTCCATGTACCATTTTCATTGGTCGAGCTATTTTGATACCTCATTAAAAATAACTAACAGATTGCTTGTTTTTTTGGAAGGAGATTATATTGTAATAGCTAGGTAGTGTTTAATAGCGCTGAGGATTCACACCTTTGGTGATTCATTGTTTCAGCAACACTGCTCTTTAGTAAAAAAGATTGATCATTGTGAAGGACTTTGGATACCCTAACAAATGGCATCCCGCATATGCTAGCAGGGAGATAGAAACATTCATAAACAGAGGTTAAAGATAAGTTATTGCTGAAACTTGTGAGTAGAAGAATGGGAAAGTTCCTATCTGACTTGCAGTAGAGTATTCCACATGACACCTAATGATACTGAGGCAATTGAAAGGTAGCCAAGAATTAAAGCTGAAATAAACAGCATTGAAATAATTGCTGTCATGTTGACCGTCATATCTGCTTCCATTTTTGAAGTATCACATTAGAGGAAGTGTTGTCCAAAAAAGTTACAAGCAATCTTTATTAACTGTGCTGATAGGCAATATAGTAATACCAGTGGGAAAAAAAACTAGCTACTCCCCTTCAAATAGCATTGGCAGTGTCACTCTGAGACTCAAAAGAACATATCAGAGATTTCTATTATATTAGGGTAACTTCTTCTTATGGCAAAAATTTGCATTTCAAGAAATCAGCTGCGGTTATTGCAAACTATAATATGGATCTCACTGGATTGAATCTGACGTAGATATAGTCTGATATAAGGGACAAGTGACAATTTTAATCGGTTGTGTGAAAGATAGAAATATAATACATGTTCATTAAAAAAATTTCGTCCACCTGTACTTCTACAGAATATGTGACCACTCTGAGGATTCATCTGACCTGGTACAGGAAATGTGAAGTACAGGTTGTGCACTCAACTGTCCTATACAATTACTGAAGTCAGAAGATTACAAAATTCATCCACAACATTCTTCAATGTCTACAAATATAGTAGAACCTCAGTAATCCTAACACTAAGGGGACCAAAGGCAGTCAGATTAGAGAAAAGTTTGAATTATCGAATTAAAATTTTTAATGAAAAAATAACTGTAAAACAATGTGCACTACACAGGCTTAAAATGTATTCATTTCAATAAGACATGCCTTAGCAGCTAAGTGTTACAGTAGTATGCTTGTGTTTTGCTTTGAGAGCAACATTCCTTAACAATAAAATCTTAATGCTGATTTTAAATAGTGTTGGGCAGTCAACCAATTTCACTATTTTATTTTGATTCTGATGGCAACGATTTTAATCGTGCTGTAACTGCGATCATTGCCCAGTATGCACCACCCACAAATTACTGTACTTCAGCTTCTTGTGCCACCAACAGGAGAAAAAGTCTGCCATGAATCAGTTGTTCGTCAACCAAACTGGAAATCCCCTATACATTTTTTATTTTGAGCTTGAAAATGTCCGTGTTTTTCTCGTGTAACTTTGGTCTTATTCCTTTAAACTTCTAAGCACTTTATTTCTCTCCCACATGGACCCAGTTACAGTAACTCTAGTCTTGACTATGTCAAAACCATCTGCTAGTCATAGCTGATGGAGGATTGAATGGGTATACTGGCTTAAGTACTCTATACACTCACTGGTCGTTTCATTAGTGACATTTATTTTTAGACAATCGCACAGACTGGAGCCCTTGGGTGTTTTTCTCCATAGGTCAGAGTATAATTTCAGTAAAATACCTAATTATGTGCGCATTCCAGAGAGACAAATTGAATTATGAATTACATAAAGCCCTACTAGAAGTAGAATTTAATTTCAATGTGTACAACTAACCCAACTTCACAATTTCTTTCTCAGCCTTCTTTTACTCATTAGATGCATTCTCTCTCTTTCACAGGCTTTTTTAAACAATACAGAATTAAAAATATTTGGTCGCCACCGGGAATCGAACCCAAACAGTCCTGGGTTCGATTCCCGGTGGCGACCAAATATTTTTAATTCTTTATTGTTTAAAAAAGCCTGTGAAAGAGAGAGAATACATCTAATAACTAACCTAACTATTAATTTTTTCATTAATTGTTGACAAAGTATATTTCAAATTCGGCTATCTATATAATAGCACTTGTGTGTCAGTAAGGATGACAACAGTGGAAGGCCTTGGAAGCAGAAAGAGGAAGGCATGGCGGTAAGCTTATGTGGAGATGTATCAGGGCCATCTAACGAGGAAGGCGAGGCCTGGTTCCTGTCAGGGCATCTATGGTGAAGGATAAGAATGGCAACGTGTGCTCCACACTTGAAGCTCAAAGAGAGAGATGGCGGAGACATTTCACAAAGATCCTCAACCTTCACAGTGAGTTTAGTGAAGAAGAACTTAGAAGGGTGAGACAGAGACCACAGAAACCAGACCTAGCAGAGCTACCATCAGAAGAGGAAGTGTGGGATGCTGTTGAGGGGGGTCCAGCATTCTGTACCATATAGAAGAACTGGTAAAACACACGCATCATAGATCTTCCACTTGGTAGAAAAGCTCGTAGCTTAAGTCGTTCCCACTATAATAGACCTAACTGTTCCCTTCCGTCGGCTTGAAACAATACATTTTAAAGAAATCGATCGATCTTTTCTCGATATTTACGCACGCCGCGTTGTGCCCGGTTTTCCTGTAGATGGTCACATATATACATACATACATACATCCTATCCTGTCTTGTGTATTGCTGCCGTTATATGGTCACGCTAGCTAAAAGGGCAGGAGGAGGACCGGCCATTGGCCCCAAAAACGATGGAGACTTCACAGGAGGGAAATGTGGAGGAGGTAGCGGAGGCTTGGAGAAGTCTAACAGACTCAACATATGAAGGATTACAGCATTGCTACAGGTTATGTCATTCTGTTGGCTTGCATACATACTTACATATATACATGCTACGCACACACACACACATACATACATACATACATACACATACATACATATGTATGTGACCGTCTACAGGAAAACCGGGCACAAACGCGGCACACTTCTAAAAAAAAATTTTTGCACTTACAGAGTTGTCGGCGTACAGATATTGAGCTCTCCAAGTTTTATCGTCACATTTCTGTCCAGAAAGACCGACTTTCTAAGGGCCCCAAAGGCCTTCGACGCCTGGGCTACTCTCCTGCTGACCTATGCACCAATGACTTCTCCACCAGCTGACGGACAGTAGAAATCCTATCTGCACAACTTCTCCCCTCCTGAAACCACACTGAGACTCAGGCAATTCCTCTTCTGCCAACTTCTGTAGCCTCACCTGCAATACTCTAGCCACAACTTTTCCTACCACATCCAACAGTGATATGCCACAAACAGCAACCTTCACCATCTCAGGTAAGATTCCGGAAGCACCACCAGCTTTACCATTTCTCAGCTTCACTAAGAGACACGAGAGGAACCTGAACACTTTCCACCACAGTAGATGTATCAGGGTCATCTTGGGTGGGAAATGGCCAACAACTGATCCATACCTAATCCAACCATAGATCGAATTAGGGGACAAACAGCTTCACAGCTTCGCCTGGTAGGAGCAAAATATTATGAGGGGAGGAGTCCATTTTGGCTAGTGAAAAGCAAGTGAGCATATGAAATGAGAGTGACAAGGAAAAGATAGTGGTGTGAGAGACAATGTAAAATTCGTAAGTGTAAATGGAATGTTTAGAGTTAAGGCCATGTTCAGGAAAGCAGCAAGGTCAAATACCTCTTGAGCTCAGAGAAATGTATGCATTATGCTTGTGTGTGGCTTTCTCATCTTAATCAACAATACAGAACTCTATTGCTAGAGTAATTCATCTGTATATGTGACCGTCTACAGGAAAACCGGGCACAACGCGGCACCCTTCGAAAAATTTTTTTTGCACTTACAGTGTTGTCTGCGTCCAGATATTGAGCTCTCCAAGTTTTATCGTCGTAGCTTAAGTCGTTCCCACTATAATAGACCTAACCGTTCCCTTCCGTCGGCTTGAAACAATACATTTTTAAGAAATCGATCGATCTTTTCTCGATTTAAGTGTGTATATATTTACTTGAAGAACAAAATCAAGCTTGAGGATGAAGAAGGAAGGAAAACGTACAGTGAAGTGTTGGGTTAAAGCTTTCAACCAGAACTTACATACTATAGTATGTCCTTGAGTGTCAGTTGTTAAAATCAATCATTAATTAACAATAGTGTAGTTTAAGGCTCGTAGGTGAGTTGGCACGACCGCAAGCGCGGTAAATGTGGAATGCATTTAGTACTTAACCGGAAGCAATTTAGTCATGTGAATCCAAGTCAATTAAGCGTGCAAACGTCAACGTAGCATGTGAAAAAGGGGCGGTAACGCAGGTGCGCATTAATTCTGTAACTATTGTAAGAAAGAAATTTAGTGAAGTTTAGTTTTTCGGGTGCTGTACAGCTCATCTCGTCTGTTTTCAACTATATTTATGTTTCTTATGCGCAGATAATGTACAGCAGATGGAAAACGCAAACTGGTGAGGCATTCTTCTAAAGAGACAAGATTAAAAGCAGTCGATTTTACCTACGATGTCCCAAGAAATATTATGATATTCACAGGATTCAGCAGAACAGCACTGTTAACTTGTAGTTAAAGTGATTAGACTTTCTTGAAGATTATTTACCTACCTGTTCAATAAAAAATGCCGTATAGCTAATACATTTCAGAGTGATATAGCTATCATTTAGCTAGCAACTTGTAATACAGCCACACTTATGCTGTTTGCCGTTAAATTGTGTGCCTGTCAAAGCTGTGTCTATGCCAATTCCTTTTTCTTCACTACTAGATGCCGTTTATTGTAAGGATTAGGACCAACTCAGGCTACACTCCACCTTCAACTCAGATCACAACTATATTTTGTATATGTGTACTACTTAAATTCAAACTGAAACAATTGATAATTTTATTCAAACTATCCTATCAGGTGGTCCTGTACCCTCTGCGACAATAGGACACTCCGTCTATCCTGTTTCTACACTCGCAACCTAAACTAATCACAATACAAAGCTAGAAACGCAGCAATCCGAGAAGAAGCCGCTCATTGTTTACAAATTGTTAATGAATACAGTCCGCGTGATTAATTGAGCCGTAGCGTGTGACTAAAAGCGGGCGCATTTTGAGCGGGAAACCTGTGGTCTTTTTTTCTATTCCCATTGACTTTTGTACTGAGTTTTGGAATAGCACTTTCTCTCTGGTTTGGAGTATACTGAGGAAATATTTTTAACCGCTTCGGCTCGAGCTTTCTAATGGTTCAAACCCCGGATGTGCTGCTGCTTCTGTTCAAAAGTTATTCAAGTTTTTTTCTGGCCAACTCAACTTGGACATACTATAACTGATATTGGCAATTAACTTCCAATTTTTTCTCTCCTTCTGTGTTACTTTGCTCATTCGTGCTGTTGTAATGGTCAATATAATAGCTGCCTAACAATATTTCATGTTTCCTAATAACCTTGCTAACATAATTTATTGGCGAGCGAGCGAAGCGAGCGAGACAGTATTAGGGGTGGATAATGCAAAATCGGGTATATGTTATATGTATATATGTATGTGTGGATGGTACGTATGCCCTTTAAACGCGCGCGGGCAACTTTTTTCTCCAAAAAACACGTCTTTTTAGGCTTGACCCTAGTTTATTCTGAAACTACAGCATTAAGCAAGCCTTAGTTTATACTTAAGCTCCAAAGTGTGAGAAAATCCTGCAAAAACGCTTGCTTTTCAAGAAACAAAAAGTTGATTCTACCGGTTACTATGGCATTGAAGATCCTTTTCCAGACTTAATTTCAAAACTTCGCCGTTTTATGGGGGGATACGGAGTACCAGTTGTTGGTTGTCAAGAGCTGTTGGTAGTCAGAATGCTGTAGTATTAATGCTAAGGAAGCTATTACTTCTCGAGGGAAGCTGAGGTAAGTACGCAATTCCATATTTGTTAGCTAAATATGCAAAATTAACTCTGGCCTTTTTTTTTTGCAGCTAAGAGCTTGTCAACAGTGACTGGTAAATTCAAATAGTCAGATTGGCTCAGATTTTGGTACTACAAAAGTTACCACTGCTCAAGAAAATGAGGTAAGGAAGTAATTTTGTATTTGTGTGCTAAAATTGATTGTCTTTTGTATTTGTATGAGAGTTGTTGTCAAGAATTCAAGGTAATTCAGATAGTCAAGTAACTTCAATTTGATACTACAGAAGTTATCAATACTCAGGAAATTGAGGTAAGTAGTAATTCCATGTTTGTGGGCTAAAATTACAAATAATAACATTGGTTGTTGTTTTTATCATAGCTGAGATCTTGTTCAAGAGTTACTGGTAATTGAGATTATCAGAATGGCAGATGTTTGATACTACAAAAGTTAACAAATCAGGTAGGAGAGTGATTTTATATTTGTTTGCTGAAATAAAAGGTCATAACTGCTATTATAGTGTTAGCATGAACTAAGCTAAAACATAGTAACAATACTTCTTTTTATGTTATCTAACTATCAGGCTCGCTCGCCATTTGTGCTCAAGCACACCACTAGTTTATATATGTGTGGGACATACATACGTATGTCATTTTGTACTTTGACCCTCGCGTTTTTGTGTTTGCTTCGTGGTCTACCCCTTCCCATACCTCCACTAAACTGAATCTTTCGGTTTAGCGATCCCATATCATTCAAGGAAATTAATTGTTTACTGTTAATCAGGTTGTTTCTGAATGACACAAGATGCACTTAGGTCTTAAAAACTCATTGTTAGATTCAACACTGTGCAGCAATTCTTTAGAACTTCTTGCTTTTTCGAGTCGTAAAATGTTATGACCAATGGTTACTGTGGTATTGAACCCTTTACCAGACGTAATTGTAAAAAAAACTAGGCCTTTTTAGTAGCTATGAGTGTTTGTTGTCAAAAGTTACTGCTAATTCAGATAGTCAGAGACTACAGAAAATACCAGTACTCTGGGAATTGAGGTAAGAGAGTAGTTCCGTATTTGTTAGATATTATAATGGTCACAACGCTACGTACTTACACTTTTAGAAAGGGACTGATAAATTCTTTTGAAGTGTTTTGTTTGCGCCTAGGTCCTTTGTGCTCAAGCACATCACTAGTAATAATAACAATTAGGCAAGTAAAGCGAGACTCTCACTAACTGGTCTCAATTCGAGATTTTGGTATATGGCAAAGCTCAAAGAGGTCAATGCGTGTCCGCCCCTGGAGGCTACGTAAAAACGTAAATATTAGCGTGGGTGGGTGCAGGAAAGTCGGGAGAAAAGACTTTAAAATATAAATGCTAGGAGAAGAAAAAATGGCAAGGAGCTACGGAGACAGAATGGGAGAGACGTACGCAGTTAAGTCTTCCAAAGTTAGCTGAGTTCAATTATTAGTTTAGCGGTGGTGGCAAAGTTTACTTGTCAACATGCTGTTCGTCGTAGCTATATGCATTACTAAGAGATTTGTTCTTACTTGAAAATCCAAAGTCCAATAGTGAAGTCACTAAGAGAATAAAATGTAATGCTATATATACTAGAGCTTTGGTACAATAGTGCTTTTTTTAACGGAAAGTACTTTGGAAAGGCGACTAGTTTAAACGAAAACTGTTAGTTTATCAATTGTTAGTTTATAGATCTTTACCCGTATCATTCTTGGAAATTTGGTTGCTTACCCCTTGAAAATTTTTTATCCAGTAGTCAGGTCATGAAGAGAATACAACGCAGGTCTTGTGCTGATATATCCAGTGAACAAGTATGTATAAAAGTGTTGTGTGTCGTTAAAGAATAGCAATAAAACTAAACAACTGATTCTTAGTCTGGCACGTGCAGACCCTCCGTAAAAAAAAAAACGGTAGGGTCTGGTGAATCCAGCGCACCAGATATAGTGGAATGCAATTAGTCTTTGCGGGTTTTCTTATTGTCCTGCCTCAAATCTTTGCAAGCTGGAGTGTATCATGGAGGTTCTAGCTGAGGCTATGCTAGCAGTGTGCTGAGAAGAAGAATGTAGCACAGTGTCTTTACAAAGCCTGTGGGAAGACTTCACAAAAATGTCATTCTAGCTTAAAATGCTTTCTATTTGCTGAGAATTCAGCTTGAAAGGCAAATTGAGTGAATGAGTTACTTCAATTATTGTCTTTCTTAAAATTAGAGTGGAACTCTCAATTTTTTCCAGGCCACTTTTCAGCTTGGAGCTTGTAATAAGTGCAGCAGTGAGACTGGCTAAAATTATTTGTACGTAAATTTTATAGCCGCCTACACACAATTAAACTTTATGTAAGAAGTACACATTTTATACATTTCCCCGGAATCCTGGAGAAAGATATCAAACGGGTGCATTAGAGTAACCAAACCCTGCCGAGCGGAGCAATTAGGTAAAAGATATGGCTGGTGATACTAAGCTGGTTCTATAGATGAAAAAAAAATCAAAATAATCTGTCATAATGTTAAAATGACAGTAGTCAGTTATGACATATAATTCTTGTTTAGTTTTGAAATACATGTAGTTAATATTAACTGTTATAACAACTTCGTATTCCTCAATCAAGTGAATCTATGTATCATAAATTTACTGCTAAGATTGACTAACCCTCATTGACCTATTTTTCCAGCAGACTATTCCAATCAAACCCAGAAAAAAATTACTGCAACAAAGTGATACATTTGATAGCAAGGTTAACTGGGCGGATGAGAGGAAAGTGAAGTCTATCCCAGTAATAGGTCACCTAGTTTACTACAAGCTAGGCCCATTATTTGACACGAGCTATAGTCAGTGTGAGCAAGATTACATGTGTGTCAGAAAGGTCAGGGACTGTGTATTGAGATTTGCTGTGTTTATGGTTGTCATAGTAAAATATGGGCTATAGTTCTGAAAGAAACAGCTAATTTGGTAGCATTGACTTACTTGGATCCTGCTCAGTTGAAATTGCAATAGATGCTGGTGTTACTGAGCTTGAATTGGCTGAATCACTCTGAGTTGCTACTGGAATCTCTGACCCTGAACTGGATTCTGTCATCATATAGCTAAAAAATGAGACATTAAAAAAAAACAGCAACTGAGAACAATTTTCAATTAAATTAAAGTAGTTACGTTATAATTGTAATTGCATTCCTTTAACATAAACAATGTACTAGCTTCTACCAGACCCTCTTTCCCTCCCCTGCGCAAACGGATAATAACAGGGAAAGGGGTGGGGCACGGGAGACTAATCGCTATCTGCCCCACCACCGTTGATGCTGGCCTATGATACATAGCTTGCAAAATAAAGAAAGGCAGTAGTCAGAGTCACAGTGGAGAGGAAAGCATTCATTACTTACAAACTACTCACCTTTAAGAATTTTCCCACTCCGAATGTTAAAACGCCCCTCTACGAACACAGAGACCGTTAGCTGAAGCTCCAGTCACGCCCCCTATCTACAGTCCCGCCTTACCAAAAAACTCATTTCATTGGTTAATCAAATCATGTGACCAATTATAGCGCAGCGCGTGACCGATTATAGCGCCGCGCGAGGGCTAGGGCTAGGGGACCAATCAGAAGAATTCTTTGATAAGAACAACTGCGGGATGGCTCCCCCTATAGAAGCCCCTGCTTGCCCTTTGACCTCTAGCTCCTATTCAAATTCAAAAAAGTAGCCGCGCAAAGCTAAGATAAACCCTCGTGAAAAAGGGACTGGGGTGACAAAGGTCAAGTGGCAACATTCCTCTCCCATCTCCATCAATAGGGGATTTGCATGATGACATCACGTAACATCCTACCACGCCCACCGATGGTATCACTGCACACCGTGTCCCATTCAAAATGTATTAGTTTTGCTGACCGCTTAGTCTATTTTTTGCTGTAGCACCAGCGCCAGGCTGCACAGAGCTTCCAAATTACAGGAATAGCTTTATTATGAAATTTACTAACTGCTGATAGCAAAAGTTTAGGATTTTCAGCCCTGGCTATTGGAATTCCTGGGAGTGAAATTTGGTGATGGTTATCTAACCACCCTACTTCTTCTTGGAACTCGCCTTGAAACTGAGACTGGCTGGTTTTTCTCAGAATTCTATAGCCTGTTGGTGGCCTGCCTATTGTGCTGTGGATTTTCTTAGAAGTAACCTGATTGTGGTGAAGTTATCATCTCCATAAACTACAGCAAAAAATAGACCAGGCGGTCAGCAATCGGTGGGCGTGGTAGGATGTTACGTGATGTCATCATGCAAATCCCCTATTGGGTAAATCATATTCGTAACTCTCGTTATGGCAAATAGCTAAGATATGATAGTGTGGAGACTGCAGCATTGTGGTAGACTTATGGATCACTGCTGTAGCTAAGTTACTTCTGGAAATGCAATTTAATATATTATTACTAGATTCATTTATGACAGAATGATGTTGCCAAGTTTTAAGTTTCTGTTTTAATTGGTCCCAGGCTCCAGTGTAGTCTACTGTGGATTTACAACCATACATTTTAAGTTTCTGTTTTAATTGGTCCCAGGCTCCAGTGTAGTCTACTGTGGATTTACAACCATACATTTAAAACCATACATTTAAAACCGAGTTCTAATTAGAGGAATAGTAATTTATCTTGTGTATTTGTAAATATCATTATAAGTCAATGAAATGAATTAGATTGAAATAAATTTTTAATTTATATCTGATGAATAAAACTTGGCCTATTAATATCATACAACTTATCAAATTAAGCAGCAATTTAGTGAATATAGAAGCATCCTATGTAGTAGATAGCGAGCAAAGCTGAAGCTGTTTGTCCCCTAATTCAATCAATGGCTGGAATAGGTAAGGTATAACATTGCTACAGATCATGTGATCCTGTTGGCTTGCATACATATATACATACATATACACCTACATATATACAAACATACATATATATACTAGTGTTGTGTTTCAGCACAAGTGGCAAGTGAGCCATTGAGCAAAAAAAAATTTTTTAAACAATTGTGACTATCTAAAATTACGTACCACAGCTCCTGACACTACAATGCATAGCCGAGTTTTGGAGATTGCACATGGTAAAATATTTCAATGTCATAGCCAACAACTCACCGCACCTCTTGGAACTTGGAAAAAACAAGCATCTTTAAAGAATTCTTGCACAGTTTAGAGCCAAACTCGAAATAAGATATGCTTACTAACAAAATAAACTGAGAGGAAGCCTAAGAAGTTAAAAAACAAATAATAATAAGTTAAGGCAACTAATTTATAACTTGTTTCAAAATATTTTCACTAAGCAACAGATATAACACATTACACTTGTTCACTGGATATACTACCACAAGACTTACATTGTGTTATACTCTCTCTCTCTCTCTCGGTGACTTGATATATTGGACAATGGATTTTCAAGTAAGAACAGCAATGACAAATAACGTATTAACCAAGATAATAACCACCGCCACTTATTCATACAAAACTCCAGTAAGTTTGTAACACAAACATTCACATATTACTAGAAAATGATTCTGTTTAGTGGAGTTTGGGACAGGGTCAGTCATCAAGTGAACACTAAATCTGGAGGGTCAAAGTACAAATGACATATGCCCATCCAAACATACAAACATCTTTAATTATCTATTATTACCCCTGATTTATTATTACCCCGATCTATTATTACCCCTGATCTATTATTACCCCGATCTATTATTAATTATTACCCCTGACTGTGTTTTGCTGAAATAGTAGAAAAAATATTTAAAAAATGACAGAAGAAAGTAACAGAATAAAACAATTGAAAAAGCTGTCATGTTGAAATCATGTATAGCTATCTGAGTTGATCTTTGCCTTGAATAGTTTGATAGGATCTTCTCTTGATCTTCTGAGACACAAGATGGATGACTGGCCCACAGGTAAACAAGCACCCGTCCTAAACACAACAAGGCATGATAAAAGATTGTTGGACAAATGAATTGGATATTTAATTTATTTTCCCTTATACTAACTTTCACCAAGTGGAATTATTACACTACTTCTGATGAAAGTGTTAAAAACAACAACAACCTTCTGACCATTATCTCTGACTCTGTGAGTTATGAGCATTTCAGAGATGTGGGCAAGACAGGGAGGAGCATGGAGTGCTAATTAAAAGTGTTCACTAGTGACAGAGAATGTCTCATTTTGTTGTGAAAATTTTGTATTGGTTTATACCCAGGAATATAACAATACATACACACATGCACACACATACACACATGCACACACAGGCGAGCACACACACACACAAATTTGCAAATTCTCTTGCAACCGCTAGCAGTTATGTGCACCTGGCTGAGCCAGGATGCCTGTGCACTAAGCAGGCACTGTGAGCCGCCGTGCAAGCAAAGCTCCTGGAGCCAGGCTAGGAACTCACAGGAGAACAGGCCTTTCCTCACAGCAAGTGGTGTGGGCACCCAAAGTCACACCTGGACCATTGTTGTTTTTCATGAGAAAAGGCCTTGAATTTGCACCCCAGCAAATGCCAGGTACCCAATCACAGCTGGGTGGACTGGTGGGGCTGGTAGGAGGCAGATGGAAAATTGCCTGAGTGGGGCTTGAACTTAGGACCTCAGCCCCTGAGCTAAGGGCACAAACTCCACACAGCCACACTCACACACACACACACACACACACATACACAAACAAACACAAAGAGCACTTCTATTTCTAACTTTACCTGATGTCATCAACTGCAGGTAAACTTTTCTCTAAACCTTGCAAATAATACTGTTCATAGGGTTTCGTGAAATATGACCTTAACCACAGGTTACATGCAATGGCTGACCTTAATAAGAGAACATGAAGATGCCCAAAATTTCTGGTGTGGCAAAACACCGTTTGATTCTTTCCTGATTCTCACCAGCACTGCTCCAATCACACAGTAGCCAACAAGAGAACACAACAGTCTGTGAGAGAAAAATATTAGACACACGCATGCACATAATGTTCACTGACTCTATTACACATGCACACACATACATACACAGTGTCACATGCGCGCACATGTGCATTAATTGAACTCACACAAACAAGACTGCAGTACCAACATAACCTACTGGTACAGTGAACTTGTTGTTCCTAGGACATCCACCAGGACAGACATGGCAGGTGGACAGGTTGAAGGTCTAAAACAACAACAACAACAACAATAACAATACATCTGTCTTTGCTTTGGTGGTTTTTTATGACCCAATGTGTTACAGAGGACACACACACGTGTATGAAGCTATCCATCACTGACTTACATAGACCATGTCTGGGTTGTCGTTGCCTGTGTAAGTGATGACGGGATCCAAGTCTTGCGTGCAGTACAGATATACCTGTGACCTGAACCATGACGTGCACGTGTGCATGTGTTAGTATGTACGTGTGTGAAGGTATGTGAGAGGAAGTATTATTACGCATGACAAAATACAAACAAAAACACTCAAAGGATCTACTCATACACTCAGTGTGGTGATGGGGAATGAGCTCGTCAAGAAAATGGGATTCAATGAGAAATATATTCGGAAAGGGTCACCAGCGCATGTACTATGAAATGATACTTTACCAGTTTAGCTGGGCTTTCTATAAAACTGGCCATATTGCTATTAGTGCTATTAGCAGCTAGATTAAAAATACAAAAGTTGTACACTCAGCTTTTTTCAAAATCAAAACTAATGAATTGCATCATTAAAATTTTGTTTTAAAAAAAATTGTCCCCATTGCCCTACCAGTGGATACTGAAAAATGTTTTTTACAATGTTTTGGCGGATTTTCCTGACACTAGTCACATATAAGCACAGGCATGAGTCATTAGCACATTTTGATACTTTACCAATTCAGCCATGTTTTCTCTTATAACCAAAAAAAAAACAAAAAAAAAACTGGCCACATGAGATAAGCCAACATTGTAATATAACACTGCTTGGTCCATTACAATTACTGTCAGCAAAGTTTCACACTCACTTATCAGCAGTTGGGTCCAGCAGATTAGGTGAAGTATAGTATAGGTAAGGGGTGCCATGAGCGTCAATCATCATCTGTTCCGTCCCTCCGTCTCCGATATTCTCCACCATATCACCAACCCAACAAACCTGGAGAAGAAATACAAAAAAACACAAAGGGGAAAAAAAAACATTAAAACATCTTACAAGCTGCTTCAATGAGTCCTCATATTTCTTTTGCTCTGACAGAAAAAAACCCCATACTTTTAACAGGCAAAAAGATGCATGCTTTGATGGTTAGCCTTTACTCTACAACATTACCAAGCTAGAAGATATGGAGAAACAACTTTATGCTGTGGCTTTGTGAGGTGTTATTTTCTTAGGTAGTTAAAGCACCAATGGCAGACAAGTAGAGCTTAATTAATCGAAGCAAAAATAATAGCTTATCTAATATTTGTGGCTTCCAAATCTACCCACAAAAGGAAAAAAAAGGGAAAAGTTGTTTTTGCTTACTTGTGCATTGGAACAGCCGGCAAAATTAAATGGGTAGCACGGATTATACGAGTAGCTGGCATCTCCATCTGGATCTGGAATGTTAGTGAACCTACACACACATACATACACACACACACACACACACACACAACCAAACTGAACTGGAGGCAGGTGACCACAGAGTGCTGGTTCAGCAAAACCTGTGTCCCAATCATGAGCTGTTCTACACCAGAACATGGAATGAACATCATATAGCTATCAGCTATGAAAACGTCAGCTATAAAACATCGGGTATGAAACATCCTCAACACATTAGGATGATGAGAGGATTATATGGTCACACTGAAAACACTCACCAAACCTCTTGAGGTCGAAACATTTAATAGTAATACTACGAATTAAAAAAAAATGAATATAGTAAATACACACAAGATGAGGAATAAATGGCTAGCTAGCTTGGCAGGTCTAACGACAATCAAGAAACTCTCAAGCAACCACAAACAAAATTCATGATTAGATAAAACCACAAGCACAAGGTTTCAAGCGAGGTTTCAAGCCTAAAACAACAACAACGAAGCTCCTCCAGTCTATAACACTCTTCAGTAGTGATATTTACTCACGTTGCGCCAGTGCCATTGGTAACTAGTGGCGTAAGGTCTATGGGACCTTTACTACTACTCCCGCACATAGAAACACAGGCGGGCTTGTCTGGAACTCTGTCACATAGCAGCGGAGGAGAACTGGTCGGGTTGTCTGCGACTACATTGCTAGCTACAACTATTGCAACAACAAATAGAGACAACTTCTTGTATATTAGTAGAAGGAAACACCGGGATGAAGTGTAAGACCTAGAATCCATGTCCTTACATAGCTAGCCAGCTGAGTTAGGTTCGCAGACAAACCAAACAGACCAAACAGACCAAACAAATGTGGTTTATACGAAAAAGACCCTTTACCACAAAAGCGGAAAGCAGGAGGTGTCGTCTTGCTAAGAGTACATTGAGGAGGCACTAAAAAGTCCGGTCTAAAGTTTTAGGTCACCAGTATATTCTGACAAAAGTCAGGGTAAATTAGTCCTGATATTAAAACTTGTAGTTGGGTAGTGCTCAACTACAGATAGCATCTATGTTACATAAGTGCACTTGTGCAATGTAAACTTGCCAGGAAGTGTAGGTGTAGTAACTTTTTTGGATAGCTTACAGAAGAATCTGTCGATGGAATTGAAGGTGAACTACTTTGAAAAGTAAAAGTTTCTGTAGAGCAATATAAGTATTTAAATTGGATCTGTGAAAGATAGGCCAAGATCTAGTCATTTGTAGTCTACAAGTGAAGATTGAGTACTTGCTTTGCTAGCACTTCCCAATAAAAAATAGAAGAGTAACATCAGGAAATATATAAAGCGGTACTTTGATGATTCTTCAGGTTCCTACATCTTACCAAGAGCAGTTAAAAGAAGGCTTCTGCAAATAAGAGGTTGTATTGCTGGTAAGAAGCCTCTAACATTGCAACTTGTAGATTAAGGCTTAACTGGTGTTATGAGCGTATTGTTAATTGCAAACTGAATCTTGTCCTATCTTTCACAAGTCTACTTTCTTTATCCTTCTTTAATATTAACTGGACAGTATAGAGCTTATTTTTGTCTATGCGTACTGGAATATGGAATTAAGGTGGCTACAAAAACCTTCTGGTCTATTAACTGATTCTTGTATGAGGCCATATCCAAACAGATAAAGAATGGCTACTAGCTACACCTATGAAAGTTCTATCTATCTAAGTAGAGTTTTCACTAACTTTACTACTGAGCACGAGTTATAATTCCTTAGCAATTGAGGTAAATATTAGTGGCAATCTCATAATTCTAAAAGTTAATCTCAAGCTAAACAATACCCAACTACAAGTTTTAATATCAAGATTCACTTTGAAAGCCACATTAAACCCGAAACGTTTGACCAGTATTGTATAGTTAGCTACAATGTTTTGACCATTAGATATCTCGCTATGTAGCAAAACAATCGATCAAATATTGTATTGACAAGCAGAAAAAGTTCTAATCTTTCTTAATGCATGTGTTACAGAACTTGTACAGTTCTAGCTATTACAGTATAAAATTGGATAAAGTTGTTCAAGTTAGCTACTAGAAAATGTTTCTGATAAAGCATCTAACAACATCAAATTTATAAGGTTCATTGGAACAAATTTCGACTGTATAATTGTGTGACCAAGTCTTTAAGAACCTGTTTCTTAGCTCCCTTTCCTCCTTCAGTTTTGGACTTGCAGGTGATGCCAGCTTCACTGTCCCACGCTTCTCCTCTATGAATCCACTTACCACCCTTGAATCCTTCTTTAACTTTATAATGCAAGTTTCTTCCTCGAACTATTACCGTGCCACTCTCACCAGTTGCTTGGTAAGCCAGTTGAATTAATTGGTCCAGAGTTGGTAATGCTAAATAATGACAGACATCTTATTACAGAATCAATCGTATAGCATTAATTAATGGATTCCTGTACAACCACTTAGTTGTTATTTGAGAATATCCAGATTAATCATTATTGGAAAATTATACAACTCCTTTAATTTTTTTCTGCATCATGCTGCTATTCTTGTATTGGCATATTTCACCCTTCACTGTCTCTCATATACCTTCCCCTGCCCCTCTGTTTTCTTATACTTATCCTTAATGACGTAGAACTTATAAGAGCGCTCATAACTTCATAATCCCAACTTTGAAATGATTTAATTTCAATTTCTGCTAGTTTGGGCCAAAAAAAAAAAGTCAATCCACCCATTTAGCTAGCTGTCTAAAATGAAGGTGCCTCTATCTGAGAGGTCTGTGTTACTTATCTTCTGGTGTACTTTCAAAGAATGCCTCACACAACATTGGTATGAGCAGCAATAATATAGAATTATTCATTCCATATGCCTTTAAGTTAACTTCAAGTATTTGCTTTGTATTGATTATATAAAGCTCGATTTTTCCACTTAGTTAGTTGAATGCTACTTCTACTCTAGTACAATATATTTATATGAAAGCCAGTAGCTGTAGCTATTGAGTGTCTCTTACATTCTACTTCCGGATTTTTCTCCGCTGCTGTACTTGATGCTCCTACAAATTAATAAGCTATAGTAATGCATTATAAGCACACATGCACAGTACCATATGATACAAAATTGTACATATACAAGGATGTATTCTTGCATGCATGCTTATATACAGTATATGTATATATATATACACATACATACATACATACATACACACACATACATACATACATACACACACATACATACATACACACACATACATACATACACACATACATACATACATGCATACATACATACACACATGCACACATGCATACATACTAATCCTATCAACTACTTTGCCATTCTTTAGTAAATTAATACTCTAGCTGACCTGGTTGTATTGGAGCTCTCACAGCAGATTGCAATAGTACGGTAATTTTTGAATCTGGATATTTTTCAATTAATTGTTTTAGAAAAATGTCAAAATAAGCCTCATCTTCTTCCACTTTCTTCTGTAGAGCTCGCACTACAACTTTAGCTTTCACATCATCAGTAGATGAAGCTTGAGGATTTGAAACATCCAGAAACATTTCCTGATCAATAATATTTTTCTGGCGAAGAAACAAACTGACATCACCAAGATTGTTCCTCACAAACAGGACCAATTGCTGGTGGCATTCGAGCAATGTATTCAGAAATGGATGAGAAATCTGTAAACTGCAACTATGCAAAAAAAAATTAATAACAAATTTTTCTCTTAATTGCAATATATATAATTGAAATAGAGTTTACCATAAGTAGTCAGCTCAGTAATTTACATTCTAGTGCAACATAAAGTAATTTTAAAGGTCAATTAAACGATTAAATGAGTAGTTTTCATACTAGCTACTGGGGTTATTGGAACAACTCAACAAATAATTAATACTACATGTATCAAAAAAATAATGTATTTAGTTGGAGCAAAACCATTGGATTTTTTTTTTAATATCAGCACAGTCTCACTTTGTACTATGTATCTGTATTTTTGCGTAAAAATTATTTTGCTACAAAATGATACATTTTGATAAAACTTGTCATTGCATATCAGCCAAAATAATACGTGTTCTTAAAAATGATGTATTATAAGTTGACTGATAAAAAAAAAAAGGATGCGATGCTACAATTTAAAGCAGCTATCATTATGTGTGAAACAATAACCACTCTATATTCCACTGTATCATTCATTGCTGCAAGCTTTATTTGTCTTAAACCAACACGTAGCTACTTAGTGTCTCTATCCTAATCAGTTATCACTCTCCAACATGGCTGACAGTATCTATATCATATCTGATCGACAGTCCTAACAGAGAAAGACAGCCCATTTTAATGTAGCTCTAGTCTCTACACTACTCTTGTAACGTCAAAAATCAATCAATTGTTCAATGCTTTAAATACTTTTTTATACTACAACAGTGTCAAATTAGCTAGTGTCAAATTAGCTAGTGGTACTGTACCAAACCTGAGATGACACTAAAAGAACCAGTTTGCACTATAGTACAAAAATTTGTATATCCCAGTATGAAGAGGGTTAAAGATACTTGAATGCTTATGGTTAGATATTTGTCTCCCCTCATTGAGGGCTGAGCAAACAACCAAGTACAGCATCAGTGCACTGGCTACTATACTGTTGTCATAAACAACATGGTTTATATTTTAATGATATCAGTTCCCTCACACAGTGTAGTTAAAAAGTGACAGTGAGTTCTAATGTTAGAACATTCCAACTATTAACTGTAAAAACCTAAAGATAGAGTTGATATAATAATGTGCATACTGTAAGTTTTAATAACGGTGTAGCATTGCCACATTGTGCTCTACATCTCCACTGGATAGCTAACTACATCCATCAACAATTACTTATGCAATTAAATAGGAAAAAAAGAAAGAAGATACTTAGTATGGGTGGGCGGGGTGAAGACTATTAAGATTTCTTACTAATAACAGTATGAAGATATAATAAAGATTAACATAAGTATAATGGTTCAGGATTGTAACTCTTAATGCTTCATGTGACATTTTTATTGGGCTAAAAAATAAATAAAATATAGGCTCTATGGCTCTTTAACCTTGCTCCTACTCTGCATGGGTCATTTGTTAAGGTAACCGTTTTCATAATGTCCCATCACACACACACACGCGCACACACACAGATCAGAGAGAGAGAGGGAGAAAGAGGGAGAGAGGGAGTGAGAGAGATAGAGTAGCATCACAAGATCCATCTTGGAGACACACTAGTTACTCTATCCAAGGGGAATGTACTCTGACTTTAGCTCTAGGTCCTCATAACTCCGGACTAGCAGTAATAGTCAAAAAGATCTTCACAATACTTTCTAGTAATCAACACGACAGCTCTATCTAGTTCAGTAACTAACTAACAATAGAGTGCCACTGACCTCTATGAAGGAGAAGTCTCTGCAGATATGCAGTATAACTTATTCAAAGTTCCCGCAGCGTCCCTACAATTTACACAAATTTAACAACTTAACTATGACCCTGGATATTTAGCTACCAATAACACAAATGCTGTGTCATCATTTCCTCATGTGAGTATCATGTTTCTCCCATGTGACAGTGCATGCATACACAATGTCTCCCACACAATATGGCATATTTAAGTATAGCTACTGGAGCGAATCTTTTATGCAGATTAACTGCACCCATTCTGGCTAAATACTTAGTGATTTAATGTACCGATATTTCAAATGGCATTGGATCTCTTGCAAATGAAACATTTTTATTTTTTTGGTCATGCTATTGAGTTTTACATACAAATTGTCTGCATTGGCTTAGCATTATAATTAAATGTACAGAAGATTATATTCAGGATTAGTAATAATGTCTTCCTTGTCACACTAGCAGTGAATAAATCATATTGATGTTCACTAATGAGTCATGAATAATTGAACTTATAATTATGATGATGATGATGATGATGTTTATAATTATTATCATTTTTTTCTTGTTGTGATTGTGTTCAAAACAAAAACAAAACACATTAGTATGAGTAGCCCATCATAGCCGAATTCCCTATTATAATTCAGCGAAGCGAGCGAAGCGAGCGGAGCTGACTCTCTAATGAGTTCGCGATATATATATATATTTAGGTCTAGAATTGTTTTTGTTCTTGCGTGGGCGTACGTGTGTACCCTTTCTCCTACGCGCTTGCGCGGGCCGGGTAACCTTCTTAGCAACATTTTGTTTTGTTTACCCGCTGTACGAAGTAGCGATACCCAGTAGACAAAACGTTCCCTTTATCCTACGCGCTTGCGCGGGCCGGGTAACCCTCTTAGCAACATTTTGTTTTGTTTACCCGCCGTACGAAGTAGCGATGCCCAGTAGACAAAACGTTAGAAATGCTCGGTCAAGAGCTTTGAGGGCGATAGGAACTCCAGAAGAAAAAATAGTAAGGAGAGAGATAAGAAATGAAAAGGACAGGGCAAGGAGGAGGAGAGCTAAAACGAAACAGAAACAGGTAGCAAAGTAAAAAATCTTTCTTTTTGAAAAGCCATTAAATGTTCCTAATTTATTTATTAGACTATTCCTGAGGATTACTGTACCAATCAACTTTATACAGCTGTAGACTCAACTACTCTTGAAGACACTGAAAATGCAGCCACACCATCTGAACAAGAAGCTAATATCCCCACTACTTTTTGTACTGCAAGAGGAAGGAAAAGACATCTATCAGAGGACATCCATTCTCATATACACCCAAAGCAGCAAAAAAAGTTGCAGAAAATATAACTCAAACAATTTCGATACCGCAAAGCCTTTCAGCTTATCAGCAACGAATGCAAGAGGTAAATATAAAATAAAATATATACTTCAATCAGTTAATACGAGACATATTTTCGTTTAGGAAACCATTATGCAGAGAGCAATGTCTACAACTAATGTCACAAAAACAGCAAGTGACACATTTGTTTGAAAGTGATAGTGAAAGAGATCACAGGCTCCACTGTTTGTCCACTAACCAACTGTTGAGAACAGCAAATGAATCTTCATTACAAAATTCCTCTAGATTAGAGCAGTTGTCAACTAACCAACAGCAGAGATTGGCTGATGAAACACCACTTCAACGGGAGACTAGATTGTCTCAAGTTAGGGGGAACAGGTCAAGACAACATCCCCAGGTTCCATTGCACCATATTATTCCAGCATTTGATGATCCTCAAGTTCACACAGCAATGCGTAATTTTCATGCTAAAATCTCATCGATTACTATCCCAGTCTGCATAACGTGTATGGAGAAGTTTCCAGGCACCAAAATGAAATTTAAGTCATTGGAATGTTGTCGATGTAGCCGGGATACACATATCCCTAAGCTCTATTCAGCTCAAAATGACATGCATCCTGGAAACATTCCTCCACTTGCAGGTTAAATTTAATGTAAAACTATAACAATTAACCTAACTCTATTATCAAACTATGTAGTCTAAGATCTACATCCATTTAACATACTCTGCTCTCCCTCTGAATATGTTATAGTACCCAAACAAACGCTTTTATTTATTTTTTATTAAACCACAAAGTTTACATCAGCTATAACTGTAATGATGTATGACATTTTTAATTAAATAGCGGTATATTCTGTCTAAAACACCAGCCAATAACTTTGATGGTAAAATAATTCATTATTCTTATATTATCACAAATAATATAACATTTAAACTTTATTATATAAAGCAATACTATGTAGCTGATTACGAATTACATTAATAAAATACATAATAAAATAATTCATTACTCTTGTTTTACCACAAAAAGTATAACATTTAAACTTTATAATACATAGCCTAAATTTTATAACCTTCATCATACAGTGGTATAGAATAGAAGCACCAATGAATCTATATGAAACAGCATACAGACATAACATTAACAACATCAAAATAAATAACTGTATCTATAGCTGCAATTACAGGGAACATGCATCGCTCGCTTCGCTATTTTGCGCTATTCGAGCGCACCACTAGTAATATTATTGGCGAGCGAGCGTAGCGAGCGAGACACTTACAGGGGTAACACAATCGAAAATCGGGGATGTTTATTTATATATATGGACGTACGTATGTCATTTTGTACTTTGACCCTCCGTATTTTTGTGTTTGCTCGGCGTTCGACCCCGTCCCAAATTGCACTAAACAGAATCCTCTGGTTTAGCGATCAGTACCCGTATCACCCTAGAAATTGAATTGTTTACCTTTGCTTCTTGTTTTGCGGGTGCAGTTTTTCTATTCGAGTTAGTGGCGGTGATAAGTCAATGCGCTCTTTGTTATGGTTATAAGCCGTGCACAACAGTATTTACTTGAAAATACATTGTTCACTAGATTACTGCGAAGGTAAGTCTGTGTAGGTGCATGTCCAGTTGTGTCAAAGCATTGTGTGTTACAACCACTACTTAGCTAAAGAATATCACAAAAAAAACTTTTAAATAACGTGTATTGTTTTGTTGTTGTTTTCCTTCCAAGCAGTTGCAGAGAGTTGTTACTATGGCACTGAAATCCCTTTACCCTGTATGGTAAATTAAAAAACTGGACCTTATATTCAGTAGCTTCAGTGTTAGAAGTCAAAATCATTCATATAAAAATAGTACAGTCTTTAGGCTCGCTCGCCATTTGTGCTCAAGCACACCACTAGTTATAAGTGCATGCAAAAACAAAATAGCGACTTTGGAATAGAAAGTTTTGAACACCACACCACAGTACAGTAGTATAATCTACACGTAATTGATGGGCGTGGTAATAGTAAAAAAAAGACTTCGTAAACGCGCAGCGCGAAGCTACCCCACAAAAAAAATTGTGGTTTTATAGACGATTTTCAATCCTCCGACTACTTCTGAAGTACGTCTTTTAGTAAACTCCACTCACTCTGGTTTTGACAGTCTGTTAACTGTTGCGGTGCAGCACTCTGCAGGAAACCTACTTTCGCAGTTTACCATCTGCATCCTGTTTTATCTCGAGAGTCGTAGGCGCGCTAACGCAAGGTAGTGTAGTAGGAGTTTGCGAGGGAGGAAACTATTTGGAAGACTGAAACATTTCTAACCTGCTACTACTCTACAATTCAGCGGTAGAGTTAGCCGAGGACAGTGGTGATAATCAGTGTTAATTGGCTGAAGAACTTGGCTACATCTGTGTTGAACCAACAAAAAGTCTTAAGACGGCAACAAGAGCCACCTTTTACCTTTTCTGGTAAACGTTTTCTCTTGGCAGTTGCTGGCACAAGCCCGATAGTGAAACTTGGAACGTTAAAGTCGGACATTAGACAGCTCAACACTGCAGTGAGTTTATTGTTTACTTTAGTTGGTGTGGGTGGTCCTCTAGCTCCAGTAGTGGTGGTTGGGTAACCTATCTAGCACTACATCTGGTCTGCCCCTCCTTCAGGTGTGAAAGATGTTTTGCTAATTTGCTGATTGAGCAAGTCTTCTCATGGCTACTGCTGATGGAGGGGCCTCTCATCATGGCCCGGGTAGAGGGCGGCAAGTTGGGGGCGGGCATCCATCTCCAAGGCACCAACCAGGTCCCCAGAACTCACCTGTTCACCATTCAGGGGCGGCATCCTCAGGACCTAACGCGGAGGTCTCAGGAAGTGATGCTTCTTCGTGGGTGCTCAATGGAATCAAAACTGACAGAGAAGGTCAGCAGCTATTTTGTTGTTGTTGTGGTTGTTGTTGTGTTTATTGTACTAAGTGATACTCTTGCACTTTCTCTGCCTATTTATTTATTATTAGTATTTTTATTGTATGAAATGTAGCATTTTAGCTGATTAGAGGGGTAGGGGAAGAGGGGTAGGGGGAACTTGGCTGTTTTGGCAACTAGTCAATGTTTTAATTTTACAAAATGTACCGTTCAATTAGCGTAAGTGCTTTTATTATTGCTGTGGCTCAGAATGAATTGCTGACTGTGCACAGTTAACCCAACAGTTTTGCTGGCATTCCAATATTGTAGTTATGTTTCATACGACTCAGTATTGGCATTCTTCTGGTAGAATCAGCTGAGGTGCAAAGTGCAGCAAATTCAAACCAGTCAGTCGGGTTATTGGACCGTTATTGAGTTAGAGGTTTGGTAATGGTTGATAAAATAAAGGATACCTTATTTACTTCAGAGTTAGTTGTGGTTCAAAGTGGCCAGAAATTGGTTACGGATGATTTGCCATGGTAAGGCTGGGTCTCCATTTGAGATTCCCTGGCTGGGCTTATCAAAGTGGGTTGCCATGGCAAACGGATGCTGATGAATTTGCTCAGCATATTCTGAGGCTCTGTAGCAGGCTGTGTTTATTTTGGTCAGCTTACCATGTGTTTTGTTGTGTGAGGCTGGCAGGGTGTAAATAAACTCTCCTTTTGTTCTCTGTTTTAATGCACTGGTCTGGTATATGAACAGTTCCCTGCATCCTATATGTGTTTATAAAATTTTAGTGCTGAGAGAATTTTTACAAGTTAATGTACGAATGGGGGTTTAGTTTAGCAATTAATCTTTTTTTTTTTGGTGGTAGAGTAGTCTGTGATAATAGCTCTAAGTCTAGTACATGAGGCATTAGTGTTCATGTGGGATGTATGTTCTGTGGCAAATGTCTGGAATTGCAGTGTCACTGCCAGGAAAAGTGAAGGGAAAGTCCCAAGAAATGTAGACTATATTTTTTTCAAACGCTGCATTGCATGGGTTCTTATTGAAGTAGATGACTTCAGTGCTTGCTGTGTGGAGGTTGTACAAGTGCCTGATGTGTTCTGGGGAACTCTCTCTCACTTTCACAATGTCCTCTTGCCCAATTCTCCATCCTGTCCACTCACAATCCACGACAACATCAACTAATAATGCAATAACATGGGAGGATAGACCTAATAATTATAGAAAGTGTGCTTGTTGCCGTGGTATTTACATTTTTGTGAGTATAAACATCAACATTTGCATTTTTGTGATTAAGTCCAGTCTCCCTTAAACGATTCTGTTACATCACTAATGTGTTTGCTGAGAGCTAAATTTACAGGTGAGTGTGCTAACTGAAATATTTTAGTTTTTGGCAGAACTTTTCTTATACCTGGTAAAGTTATGGGTTTCATAGAACCCAGACAAGCAATCCTGATTTACATTTGCCGGTGTTCTTCCCTCACCTGACGATGCTACAGCAAGAATGGAGCCTTTATTCAACCTTGTGCCTCCATTGTCTCTACCCTTGTCCCCTACACACTGGCTCTGGGCTGTACCTGAATGGCTTGCATACAAAACCTTGAAAGTCCTTGTTGTGTCAAGGCCTCTGGTGCATGAGCACATATGCTTGTGTGACTGACTTTATTAGTTGGGCTCTCTCTCGTGACATTTCATGCTGTTGTTCTGGAGTTTGGGCAGGCGGTGGAAAGGCCAGTGGGAGACACCTGCCTGGCTTTATTTAGGACTGTGTTTTCTTGTAAGGACCTTCTTTTGTCCTTTGTTTGGAGAGCTCAATTGGTTGGAGGTAATTGTTGCTATAGGGATTTTATAAAGGAAGTGTAAAAAGGGCTGCAAGTATGGGCAGCTGCTTTTCTGTTCCACTAGCCTGGAGGAAGATGGTTGGAAAAGTTGTTAAGTAGCTCTCTAAGGGCTATATAGCTTATAGTATGCTACGTGTATGTTAGAACTGGAGGGTTAGCACTCGAGACTTGAGCTAGCTGTACCACCTGGTTAGATACTGGTTTCAGGTTGGATAGTAACTTAGTGTATACCATGTAGCCTGCATTATATTTTGTGTTTAATTTTGTGGTTATGAAACTTTACCTGGTGAAAATTAACTGTAATACTAAGTACTCCTTAGTTCACTTAATAGGTGTCAATAATTTTTTTTGCTCCCTCTAGCACTAACCGTTGCCATGGTAACCACATTACCTTTGCTACATAGAAAAGGAATTTGTTGATAATGACAAGGGGCAAGCCTCAAAGCAACAAGCTAATACCTCAGTTGTTGCTGGTTAGTATTTAAAAATGGTAAGAATTTCAAACTCTTTCAGTAGTTATGGTCATCTTGTGATAGTGAACAAATATTTGAGGGGCAGAAGACAATTGCATGGGATGTTATAAGTAGTTGAGAGCTGGCCAAGCAGGTGGTGGGGGTAATAGGGCAGCCAAGAACAAATGGTCTTCACATACAGCATGCGGTAATGCAGAACCTTTTGAGCGTGTATGTGAGTTTGTGTATGGGTATGCATGTATATGGATTATGTGTTGGAGAGGTAATCTTGTCTGTTCTATGACATTTGTGTGTGTGTGTTATTAAAGCTTTTCCGTGTGTGTAGTTTTCTTGGCTACTGCATTACCTCAGGTTGGGGGTGAGGTTTGGGAGGAGTTGAAGGAGAGGGGAGGGGGAAAATTCGAGTCTAATAGTGAGTTAGAAATGTTGTAACTTGTTAATATATTAGGAAACAGTTGTAGAGTCCTCGCGTAATGAGTGCTTGTTGTATGTGTGTGTGTGTGTACGTGTGTTGTGTAAATTCTTTAATTTTGGTGAAGTGATGATATCAATCAAGACCTGATAGATCATTATTATTTTTTATTATTATTATTATTACTATTATTATTATTATATTATTGTTATTATTATTATTATTATTTTGTAAGACTTAATTTTAGGGATATTTTGCTCCTTTTAAACTCGACATTTTTAATGTGTAGATTCTAAAGTCGTGTGTGTTGGTACATGTGAATGGGCGTGGTGTTGCCATGGTTATGTGTTCGGTAAAGTTGGGAGGCGGTTCAATGCAGGTGTACATAAATATGTGATGGATTGGTTTGCTTCATCTCATCAGTGAATCCATGGGCAGCAGTTTATATGGATGGTACATGTATGGGGACAGGGAGAGGAGGGGGAGTGGTCTCTCAGGTGCGGTTGTTGAGAGTTGCATGCACACACTAACATACGAACGTGCTTCATACTTCATTACAGAAGGTTGAGGAAGCCATACAGGGGGTAGTCTTTGAAGCACTTGTAAACATACTCTTTCCTGAACTTTGCATGGTGGCTGGGATAGATCAGAAGTCTGTGTGTTAACTGTTGGCAAAGCAATACGTTGTGAACCCCCTTACCCATCCTCTTTCTCCACCGTCCAGCGAGATGGATCAGTGGACTGTTTGAAATGGATCTCTTCAGGATTAGTCTTTGCCAGTTCCCTTCATCGTAAATAACAATGGAATCAATCAGCTTCAGTTTTGACTTTCTAAATTACTTTAGCTTGAGTGATTGCAATTGGTCATTCTTTGTGCCTCATCATAGACACAATATTAACCATATTCACGATGGTTTAGACCAGAGCACTGGGTGTAATTCTAACATAATTAAATCAGATGTGTCTCATAATTAGAACAAATCATTACCTACCATATCTGAAGGATAAAGATAAACAAAAGTTAGGGTTGGCTTGAGCGATGAACTAGTTGTTTACAAATGGCTATTCTTCACGTCTAAACATATGTAATTATTTGAGATGAATCCGTAATATGCATAGATACGAAAACACAATAGTAACTAGTCGCATTGGTACTTCTTTTACGATGGAGGGTTACTCTTTATGGCAGCACATTTTCTGTTTGGATTGAGATTAAATTAAGCAGTACCAGTTTGCCCAAGAGTTGGTCTGTTTTTTTTTGTTGTAAATTTATCAGTTTTAAATTGATTAATTTTCTAAATAGGTTCTGTGGGGGGATTGTCACTTTGGTCTCATCAAAGTCCCAATGATGAAGTGATAAATTTGTCACCTGCTATGTAGATCGTTTACACTCCACAGTCAAATTCAAACTTATAAGATTACATCATTTGGAGTAATTACAGGCGCGCTCTGATGCCAGAGGTGTGAACAGTTCAATCACTTTCTGTGTTTGCTATTGGTATTCTGTAAAAAGTTTAGTATTCAAATTACAAACTCTATTGGAGTCAACGACCCACCAACGGCATTCTTACACCCTTTATTAACTCCGCAGGAGTTGCCTTTTATCTCTGCAATCTTTACCCAATGGTCCAGCCAATGTGTGTCAGGAGTCATTGCTGAGTTTGAACACTGTGCGTGCTCTGTGTGATGAGTGTGAGGAACTGATACATAGACTTTATTGGCTGGTATGGGAGGCTTTATTTGGATATCTGAGGAGGCACCGTCTCTAATTAGATTAAGGCAATGTCTAATGGAGTATGTTCATTCATTCATTATATCCTGGAGGAATAACTCAGTATTACAGTGTTAATACTTGAAGGGCCAGGAGGGAGGGGGGGAGGGGGTGGCATGAAGTAAAAATGAGTATGATCAGTTAAAGTAAAGCTCTAGCAGAATAAATGGTATATGTAGTACATATGTGTAACATACTCACAAATGTACATACTTATATAGAATTGTTTACTAATAAAGGAGTTTATGTAACACTTGACGTAGCTGAGCACCTGGACTCACATGTATGTCACTACCCTGGACACACATGTACTACCCTGGACACACATGTACTACCCTGGACACACATGTACTACCCTGGACACACATGTACTACCCTGGACACACATGTACTACCCTGGACACACATGTACTACCCTGGACACACATGTATTACCCTGGACACACATGTACTACCCTGGACACACATGTACTACCCTGGACACACATGTACTACCCTGGACACACATGTACTACCCTGGACACACATGTACTACCCTGGACACACATGTACTACCCTGGACACACATGTACTACCCTGGACACACATGTACTACCCTGGGCACACATGTACTACC
>WLWD01004812.1_pt1 | contig 37492 bp, 31 predicted proteins | sample 6712731 | NCBI WGS metagenome assembly WLWD01 (sample SAMN12718690, study PRJNA576275) | sponge metagenome | isolation source: marine sponge | host: Mycale hentscheli | place: New Zealand: South Island, Marlborough, Capsize Point | collected 2014-11-01 | reverse complement strand
GGGGAACTTGTCCAGAATTGCTTAATTAGCATATTTTACGCTTTGGCATCTTCACCTGATCATATCGAAAAATGGGAACCTGTCCAGAATCACTTAATTAGCATATTTTATGGTCTGTCATCTTCACCTGATCTTATCGAAGGAGGGGAACTTTTCCAGAATCACTTAATTAGCATATTTTATGGTTTGATATTCGCCTGATCTTATTAACCGATTAGTTGCGATAGGCGCGTATACGCGACCGCGGACTAAAAACTGGTAGTTCCGATAGGCCCATAAACTCGGCCAGAGAAAAGCAGTTTCGGTTTGGTTTTATTACAACTGTTTGGACTGAGGTAGCCTCTCCTGGAGTGTTTGTGGTTAAACTACAACCAAGTAAGATTGATTATAGATAATAATTTGTAGTAGCTTCGTCTCAACGTTCGTTGTTTTCAAGTAACTCCTTCTAGAAAGGTCGACTGCGACCGCGTCCAAAAAAAATTCCGTTTTACGGCGGCCCCGCGCAGTTTTAATTCCGGAAGTAATCAGTTAAAGGAGGGGAACCTGTCCAGAATCTCTTTAATTAACATATTTTACGGTTCGACATCTTCACCTGATCATATCAAAGGAGGGGAATTTGACCACAATTGCTTAATTAGCATATTTTATAATTTGACATCTTTGCCTGATCTTATTAAAGGAGGTGAACCTGTCCAGAATCGGTTAATTAGCATAATTTATGGTTCAACATATTCGCCTGATCATATTGAAGGAGGGGAACCCATCCAGAATCACTTACTTACCATATTATATGGTTTGACATCTTCACCTGATCTTATTAAAGGTGGGGAACTTGTCCAGGATCTCTTAATTAGCATATTTTACGGTTTGGCATCTTCGCCTGATCTTATTAAAGGAGGGGAACTTGTCCAGAATAACTTAATTAGCATATTTTATTGTTGGGGGGGGGAATGGTGGGGGGGAGGGGGGGACCATGCATGACACACTTTATATAGTTGGATGTGGATGGTGCACTATAATTTTTAAAACAATACCACACTTTTTTGTATTGAAAATGACTAGGTTATGGTATTAGAACATTTTATTTACTATATTACATAATTAGATGAATAAAACTATCAAAATAACAAAATATCCCGCTTATAATACATATTAATAATTAAATTCAATTAATGTTTTGTTTTTGTAAAACTTACTTAATCTTAATATTGTAGTATCTGAGAGAAGGTGATTGGATTGATCATGCCCTCCAAATATTACTATTTCTGTGAGCTCAGAAGAAATGACAAAAGCAGCAGCACAGTGACATCTTCTATGCTGTGACAAGATGGCCATCTAAAGTACAAAATATTGTACAATAATCATGACATGCAAATTTTTACATTATGATTTCTAGAATAATCAAAATAAGTTTTACTGAAGTCTTGTAATTTTTAATTTTATGATTTCTAGAATATTATTATAATTAAATACAATATAAACGTTTTTATTTTGCATGAATATTGAGATCAATAATTTATTTACAAAATACATTTTAACTTTAATATAATTATATGGTCTTTTTTGTATTTCTTTTTGGATGAGAATACCACACAATAATGTTCTTGTTTGTATTCAATTGGTCAAAAAATTTCATTCCTCATTCAATGATTCAGTCAGTCTCAGCTGAAATAGTTATAATTGACTCTTGAAGAGGACTTTGGCAAGAAGTCGAAATGTTGTGTTAAGTTTTAATTAACAATATTATGGCTGTTAGAATGAGAAAATTTGCTGTTTTCATAGGTTTATTCGTTGATACAAAATATAACTCTGCATATGTACTTTAACATGTGCTGATAATTAGTGAAGTTTTTTCTAAAGGTAACCAGATAATTTTTAGTAGATGTGAGAGTATTTACATTACTATTATCTTATACATCATTTGTTAGCTTGTTGTATTTACTTTTACTGTATAAATCTATCATTTGTAAGTAAAGTACTTTCTGTTTCAATACAATCTAAAATAGAAAAAGTTTATCGCAATAGCTGCAATGGCTTCATTTATTTTGTTATTTCACATGTTATAATTACCACAATTATTATAAATCTAAAATATTAAAACAATCTGGTCTGAATATTTCTTGATTAAAACTGAAAATATCATTATTCTATAAGCTGTTGCTTTAGTTTTAATATGATGCATCTAAGTATCCTGTGATGCATTAATAATTAAAATTTTCTAAATATTTAAATCATCTTAAGACTTTTCAAACGATTGACATAAAGTGTGTGTAACTCTGACAACTTAAAAATGAACTGACCATTTTCAATACCTTCTTCAATATGGGATATTAGTTCTACAAAACTTTTAGCCTTAACAATGCTACTGAATCTGTCCACAGTAGAATCTTTCTTGGCTCTCTGTGAGCTTCGGTATTTATTTCTGTATGCTGAAAGGCATTTCAAGTGATACTAGCCTCTATGGCAATTAAGTCTCCCCCACCAATTTTAGCCAGCAAGGACGTATCCTGTAGTTCTTCTGCCATTCTTCTCAACTCATGGTCCAGATTCATAGTGGAACAGTTGTGAAGTTTACCACCTACCTCAGGACAAAAGATGCAATTTTGCACACTAGTAGCTCCAGTTTTTTGTCGTTTAGATATTCTCTGCCCCTCTTCATTGTTCAGTTCTCTTTTCTTACTTCTTTGGTTCTTCATCCTCTGAAGTTAGGAATAGGCAAACTTTAGGTGGCATGCCTTGTGCCACTTAGCTTTGTTAATCCATGGTTTCTAATACTACCACATGGATTTTTTAATTTTATTTTCGCGAATTTTAATTTCGTGCATGCAAATACATTATTCGCGAAAAAATTTATTTTCGCGCATATCGCAAATTCTTTGACTAAAAGTTGGTTTGGTTTGATGCCAAGTGCGGCAGTAGTCATAATGATTTTTTTTGGCACCCCTTCTGAAAAGGTTTAATAGACTATAAGGAGTCACAGTGCAGAATACTAGTGGTGCGCTCGAATAGCGCAAATGCATGGCGAGCGAATAAATATATGAGTATAGGTAAAGATGATTTGTAAAGGAAATCGCTAAGTAATAGCAATGATTAGGCATGAAGAGTTAACAATAACAGAAGTACCTGAATAAACTTCGAAAGCAGTGGCAAAGAAGCGCAGCTTGACAATTTGCCATTCAGTCTTTCGCCAAGAAGAGAGTAGCTATAAACTTTTTGGTTGAAACAAAGTTGCGTAAGGCAGTGCAGCAGGATTCTCCGTGCTCGTTAATTGAAAATGCTGGAACTGTGAACGCTTTACCTAACTTACGTAATTAGAAGCGCGGGCGAAATTTTTTGACGTACGCATACATACCTACATATATATATATATATATCTGAAATCTCAATTGAACACGACTGATAGTCAGCTTCGCTCGCTTCGCTCGCTCGCTGAATTAAGCTTTTGTCCAGTCAGTAACAATACCTTAAATATTTCCCCCAAATCCACTTGACTATTAGTAACAATGCTCATAGGCTCCAACTCTAACAGATTTAAAATTTCCTTTTCCCAGAATGTTTCTTGTTTTGTCCGTGAATAATGTCAGCTATATTATGATATTAGATCAGTGTGGAGATTTTGCTATTTTTATTTTAGAATAATATTCATTATTATTATACGTCAATATATGAATTGATAGAACAAAACCTCACTCATTTCTTTGCACTAATGTGGTATAATGAGAGCAACAATACAACTGGTAAAGGTACATACATGTAGAAGGACTCAACTATTTCAATTATGTTTTTTATGGTTTGCAGCACGTAATATTTGTGACCGGTTTTGGGAAAATCGGCCTAAACGCGGCATCCAAAGTTTTCTAATATATTCTACCAGTAGGCTGCTTGGGATGCCTTACTCCTAATTTGGAAGCTGTAGCACAAGCCGTCTTCGCCCTACGTACTACAACACTTCAGTAATTATGCTAAACTTATTACTGCTGATTTCGAAAAAACGCCGGGTAAAGGCGTTGCTAAGGTCAGGGGGCGTGCTTTGTGTCCGTATACTATTACTGCGTGTCTCCGGGATACTATGGAATAAACCGGTTACAGGCGGATTGAAAGAAGTCTAGAAGGCTTAATACAGGCCTCCTTAAGAAACTATGATGGCGAGAATTGTGTGAGTACGTGAATTATGTAGAATAGTAAGTAAATTAGTTAGCTACAGTTTTTCCCCCGCTGTTAGTGAAAAGCCCACCAATAATTTCTTAGCAACTCTCCGTACACGAGTCCAACCGGCTTGTGTTTCTAGCCTCCTAGTGTGAGTTCTAGAGCACACCAGAGCTTACAACTGCGTCATAAGCTAGAGCTAACTGGTGTCTACCCATTTCTGCCATAAAAAAAATTTCGAAAAAAATCGACCCATAAGGCTTTGCCCGGGATACTGAAAAAAATTGTTTGCTGCGTTTAGGCCGATTTTCCCAAAACCAGTCACATTCATTAAATTGATGAGCTAAGAAGTGCATTATAAACAATTAAAGTTAATAGATCTATTTTATATACAAATTTTATATATATTTGAAATCTGACTGAAGATTATACCATGATGTTGTAAATTATGAATCCTTCTCATATCATGCTTATTAAGTGTTTGACTACCTCAGTTTGATGCATAACATATGTCATAAATATAAATTGATTAAAACATTTCATCTATTGATTAATTCTAGTAAACATATTTAATGTAGTAAATTAAAAATGCAAAATGCTGCAGTGGTTGATAATTATCACAAGTCAATAATTGTATCATGTGTGACTGATTATAATATTTCACTTAATTTTAAGTAACTAGCATAATGTCTAAATAAAAGAATACTTATAATTAAATATGTAATGCAATAAGGTCCCAATTATTATATACTTGGAAGACTGTAACTTGTTTACCTCATTTATTATTCAAATAATTATAAATAACTGTGGGCTTTAAATATATCATTACATAATTGTTTGAAATATTTCAACTAAACTATAATTATAAGATATACCTGTTGCCAACTTTGTGCTTGTACATCAAGACACCAAACATCAATTAAAGCCTTGCCATCATAACCACCAGTTACTAACAACTGAGAGTTGTTGGTGTTATAATCAAGACAAACAGCTGCATGAAAACTTCTAGGAGATGGTTGTGGGGTTCCATCAGGATACACAAGTTTGGTAAACAACTAGAAAATAGTGCAACAAAATATACCAAATAATCCTAAATGCTTTAATTTTAACACTATCAGACTGAAGTAGTTGTGTACCTATTAAAATAGCAGACAGTATCACTGCATTATACAGTCATAATTACATGTACAACATGAACAAGGTGATGTACTTAAATAAAAAAATATAAAAATATTTCTAAATATAATTTAGTAAATTAAACACAAATAGCTGTATATTTAAATGATAAAGTATTAATGTTGCATAAATTGGAAGAAACTGGAAAAAATAAGACATCTATATATAAACCAGTGAATTTTGGCAGATTGAAAAGTATTTAGAGAAAAATATATTATAATTGTGACCGTCTACAGAAAAATCGGGCACAATGCGGCCCCGACGAAAAATTTTTTTTTGGCACTTACACACTCCTGGGCAAGCAGATATTAAGCTCTCCAAGTTTTATCGCCGTAGCTTTAGCCATTCCCGCTATATATATAACCTAACCGTTCCCTTTGTTAGGCTTATTTAATACAATTTTAAGAACTAAATCGATCTTTTTGCGACGTCTACGCATGCTGCGTTGTGCCCGATTTTCCCATAGCTGGTCTCAATTAATGATATTATTAGAAGTTTAATAAAGATATTTTATTTAGTCCTCTTATATGCATCTGCTCAATGTAAGCTGTAACATTAGTGACCTCTTAGTACAACATTCTTTGTGAGTGCAGCTGCCTCCTGACCTTTTATCAGCACAAACTACACCCTGTCTTGTTTGCTCAACAGTACAATCTCTCTCCCTTTTCATCATTATAAAATGACTATAAACTCACAGATTCCTATAAACTGATCATATAGTACTAATAATGTTAGCATGATTAATAGATTTCAGTTTGATATAACTCACATTTCTACATTAATATTAATTTTGGAGTATTATATTTTATATTTGTAAAAAAACAAACATATTGTGAATGCATACTACTTGAGATGAGAAATGAATGTGATAAAATAGTTCTAATCTGAACTTGATGGTGCTAGTCATTTTGCATATGTGACCGTCTACAGGAAACCAGGCACAACGTGGCACCCTTCGAAAAAAAATTTTTGCACTTACAGAGTTGTCGGTGTCCAAATATGGAGCTCTCCAAGTTTTATCGTCGTAGCTTAAGTCGTTCCCGCTATAATAGACCTAACCGTTCACTTCCGTCGGCTTGAAACAATACATTTTTAAGAAATCGATCGATCTTTTCTCGATGTTTACGCACGCCGCGTTGTGCCCGGTTTTCCCGTAGACGGTCACATATCATAAACTTATTAAATTGATAAATGTAATTGACATAAAGGTAGATATTTATCATTGCATAACATATAGCCTTTGTATGAACTGATTGATGTGAATAAACTATTAGTACAATTATGTACTGAAGCTAGAGCTATATTTTAATATTTAATGGTCATATATAAATTTGACATAAACATGAAATCATTTAATTTAATTCTGAAACTAGCCAATATTGAATACTGCTTTGCCTAACGTATTAATGTTTAAAGTATTTCCACAATTACCAACTAAGAATATCGTTAGTGAAATTAATGTTCCATATATTATGAAGTAGTCAACCACAGAATTAACATGAGCTTTATCTGTCATTCATGTGTTTATAAAATATTCTACCACACATATAATTAATATAAAAAAGCAAGATTAGATTAAAAACAAATAAATAAAACATATAATGTCTCAGTAATGCAGGAGCAGATTTTGGATTTGTGAGGGGGGCTCTTTTTAAGAAGGGAAGAAATAGCTACAGCTACTGACAGATAAATGTTATAATGTATTTCCTACAAGATTATATTCTAATATTCATCTGTATAGTGATTAGCATTATAATGTGACTCTCCAGAACTAAATGGATGAAATGCTAAAATCAGGAAAGAAAAAAAATCAAACTTAAAACAAACTAAATATATAGAAGTTTTATTTATAAAATAAAGAAAAGGATTAAATAGTTTAGAGTTTGGTGAATTATGCTCATTATTTATGTTATTTATGGCCACTGTTGATATGTGAGTTGTTGATCAGCATCCTGAATGGCAACAGTGCTGGATCTGAAAGTGTTTAATTCCTGAAGTAGGCTGTATTGAAATCTTCAAATAGAATTACCTCTATAGAGGGTTTTTAGTAAACTCAAAAATTCATTTTAAAAAGTCCCAAAGACTGTATCTTGAAGACTACATCAAATTCCAATTGTTATAGTACAATTAAAAACGCTTATTTTTACCAAAAACTTACTACCTCATTATACTTATAGACTAATCATGCTAGCAAAAGCTAGTATTTATGAAATCACGTATTATGCTCAAAATTATTCCAGCAGAATTTACCAACCCCTAGTGAATAGGTACATATAATCATGAAAAAAATGAAACTGATTTATGAGAAATAAGGAAAATAAAAGATGTTTTAGCTGATGGTGAAAATATTTTCTATAATTGTCAAATTCAACCATGAAGAAAATTATTGAATGAGCAACAACTATCAAATAATAATATTCTCTACAGAATTAATAAATGCTATACTTGTTGCTTTGGTATACTACGAACTTAGTCTGCCATATCATCTGGACAAATGGTCAAAATTCGGACTCAGCATATCAATGAGTAGAAATTCATTTGTTAGAAAATAGTTATTATTGGAGTACGAGGAAAACATTGACGACAATAAGTGATTGCTATTATAATTGTATTTCCAGTTACAGGTAAGGAATACAGTTGCTAAATAAAATGAGGGCTCATTCTGCTTGCTTCATTTTTTTGATGGCTGCAATCTAGCTATTAACTTATCCTTTCTTGAACACTTGATCCACTACAACTACTTCATAGTACATGTTAATCACCAGTCTTGTTTGGGAATGAACACATCACATCCTCAGCGTCAATTAAGTATAATTAATTAATCACTAACAATAGTTCACTACTAGCTCATAACATGAACTCTACATATCAGTGAGTAAATGCAATTCCAAACTAAAGTTTACTCTTCACAATATTTTCTAATAGTAAAGTATTCCAATACATCTCATGTAATTTAAATATTTCATATATATATTCATGTAAATGAGGAGCTAATGCTATAATAAAATATAAATACATATAATATTGTAGTATCACAATTGCAAAGTTTCAGTACTATATATAAAGTAACTTATGTTATAGTGCCGAAACTGTGAAAGTATAGACTAGTTACAAAATGTATTTCTTTAAAAATACAATGTTGTATTTTCTATGCTTGCCACATTAAACAATTCTTACCATCTGTGTCAAGTCTATGAGGTATGTATCATTGAGTCTACTAGTACCATCATATCCACCAAACAAGACTGCATTTGTAGGACTAATACAGGTGAGAGTAAAAGCAGCTCTTGGAGAAGGTCGAGTTCCAGTAATTAAGGGAGAAGTCCATGTACCTAATTAGAAATAATAAATTTTTGTACTAATGAATGAACTAACACTTCATAAATTGTTTTCTGAATTTTTTTTAAGACTGGACTTATAGAAACTAAGATCCTTCATGAAAAAATGTATTTAACTTAACTGCATCCCATACCGTTTGCTTGACAGTAACTAATTTGGAGGTGTAAACACACACATGCACACACACACAGATGTAATCCTAAAATAGTGTAGACACGAACTAATTAAAGTGAATACTAAACAACTTATAAGCTTTATAGTTATATCATAAACACCATTTATATGCTGAGCTGAAAGGTCAACTCTTTGATCAACTTTGTTCCTCTAGTTTTGCAATTGAGAATTCCCACTTTCTTTTAGCATTATAGTTTTGCCTGTAACTTTCAAAACTCACATGATACAATTCTCACACAATCTTATCACAAAAATGAAATGTTGGATTTTAAAGGCTTATACAAGCTCTTTGTGATGTAATTTAAATGTACACTTCTCAAGTTAAATAAGTAACCTCAAATAGCTATTACAATTTTAGATTCATTTTTTAAATGAAGATATTCATAATTATTGATCCTCCATCAATAACATCTGCAACATCACAAAGGGCAAGTTTTACATTTGAAAACATACAAATTGAAGTGATAAAATGTTTTATCATTCATGCTCACAAAAAATTACTGATGAACTAGACATAATCAACATAGAAAATTAATTTCATGTACATTATGATGACACATTGTAAAGTTGCAAGTGTACGTTTGTCTGATATTTTTATTATGTGTCATTTTCTCAAATAAACACAAATTTCATGCTTTAATGTTTTCCTATGGTAGATAAAAAATTTCCTTTATATCCAACCACATAGTTTCACCTCCTTTTCCCTCTCCCACAATTTAGCAGACTCTACTCTTAGCTATTTTGGTAGGAAAATTATAAAGCACTTATTTTAATGAACTCATCATAGAATTTCATCATAGAATGCAAACTCAAGCCAGCTAGTACTTTGCTCTTTTTTTAAAGTAAGATTTCCACCTGTCACAATGTATGATCTAGTGAAACAAGATGTCCTATGTACCATATATATTTATAGTTTAACACAATATCTGAATGTTATTCAAGTTTTACTTATGAGTGTCTTACTCCCTTCACTCAATTCCATGTGTGTAATAAATATAACACAAGCAAATTGAATTTTATAAATACTACCTAAACAAATTGAGTATCCAACTGTACCATAATGTATTGTTCTTATTTACATTTGTAATGTCAGGGTATTTCAAAGCATTGACACAATTGAGACATGATTCTATACTAACTTTGCTTACATTTTTGCTATTATTTCTCATTGACAAAACACGTGTTAGTTTTTTTATCAAACTATTAAACACACAATTTTTCATGAATAGGCTATTCAATGTTGTAGCTCATTATTGCATTAAAATATTTTATGCCACTTTAATTAAATATTAATACATACTATAGTAAAATTTAGTGGAAATAACCATGTCCGTTACTATAAATACAGCTAATAACTCTAAAAATACATTATTATTTCAGAAAATATATGTAACACATACTTACCATCTACTGTGTAATACTATTAATATACTTAATACGATTATTACTTACTTTGTGAAATATTATACATATGAATCTCATTTGCCCAGCCACGACCATCTTGATATAGTTTATTCTCAGTAAATTGTGATCCAGACTGCAGTTCACCTGATGGTATGCCATAGCCTCCAATGACGATTAATGTATTATTATGATGTATTATTTGACACGAAAATTTCCTCATGGGTCCACTATCATGTTGTGGTGAGAGTTGCGACCAGGTCATAGATCTAGTGTCTAGCTGATGTAATGAAGCATAGAATGATGTACCATCACGACCACCAAACAAGTAGAGAATATGATCTGAATAAGCAGTTGCACAGGCATATATACCAGGAGGTGGAGTACCAGTTGTAGCAAGTTCTTTCCATGATTCTGTAGAGCACTCATAAATTTGAACTACCTTTTTCAATTGTATTGTATTGTTATTAAGGTTGTCAACATAACCTCCATGAATGTACAGTTGGTCAGTACTTGCTGAGGCATTAGCTGTTACTCGAGGTGAAGGTTCATAATGACTGAGAGGCTGATCTAAAAAATAAAATCATTAGTGTAATAATAGAATATACATTTACATTGACACACAAAATAGTAATGTTTACAATAAATAATTTATATTTAATTACTTAGTAACATTATATTATGTTGTTAATGTTTCTAATTGGCATTACATTTAAATCTATTACTATTGATAATTGTCCAGCATCTTGATGATACTAATATCTCCTAAAAGTACTCAGTTTGTCTCAAAGTTCACTGGTATCAGTTGTCAAACAAGTAGTCATTTTCTCTACCTAGCCAAGCACATGCAGCCAGTAACCACAAAGTGCAAGAGCAGCTGTCAAAACAAATAATTGCATGCAGATGAAATGCAATGAAATAAAGGAATATAGCTTGAATTAGGTTAAAATAATTCTTAAAATATACAGGATAGGAGATAAAAATAAAAATAGAGAATTTTCAAATTTTTTTGTGAGAGAAGTATGAAAAAAATGGACCAGTAAAATTTTCTCGAAACACGAGAGATATTAATTGAAATCGCAGTCATCAAAAATTTATTCCATGCTGACTCCGCCTACAGTTATACTTTACATTCATTTGCTAGTTCTACGATGTTATGGTCAGACTAATCAGATCATTGTTTCAGTTTTTTACGGTTTTGCATATGTCTACATTTAATAATGCATTCTCTCAACACATTCAATAGATATGTAACATCTTTATATTTGAACTATTCTGAATATTTATATCTCAATAGAAATAATAGATAAAAACAGAAGAGTTGTTAACCTAATAATAGATAGCCTATCAAGTGGCTACATGAGGTTGACTGCATTTAACATCACACTGGATAGAGGTTAATTTACCTTTATTATAGGGGCCAGGATTGGCTTCTACATCTCCACATAGTAATAATAGTTTCAGTTTTAGTGAAGTAGTTCTGGAATGAATTTCTTTTAAGATATTTATTGAACTATTCCAAATGGACCGGTTCAGTGGGAGAAACTGCATTTCATCTTTGCCATTTGTCTTTGGTTGTTTTATTATAGCATAGAATTTATTCGAGTTAGTTTTTGTTTTCCTTCTGAAAATCCAGATCATTGTGATGGCTATTAACAGATATTGAGTGTTAGAGAAACATTGAGGTTGATTGATATATGAACAACGAGTCTCCCAGAGCGTTGATCTGTGTAGTCTTTTGCTGGTATTTTCCCAGTGTGCAGCTGGACAACGATGGCGACCCATTGCAGAAGCTTTAGATAAAATACACAAATAACAATAAAAACTTGCCTAGATAAATAATTAATTTCGTCAACAATATTCTTACAATGGCAAAATTATTAGTAAAAAGTCAATATTCAGATTATGTTGATAACACTTATTTAATCTTATCTTTGAAGCTATTGCCAGTGCAGTAATTTGATTAATTTTTAATTTAATTCAAAGAGCAGTTTGATTAAAAATGTTCCCAATGTAAAAAACTACCTTTCAGAAATAATTTTTATTAATTACAATCATTGTATCATCCTAGCCAAGCACAAGCAGCTGCTACCCTCAAAGTTCAGAAGCAGCTGTCAAAACTAATCATTGCTGCAGTCAACCTCAAGACAAGTGCTACTATAAACTATTTCATTATTAGTATTTATGAATTCCTTAATAATACTCTTATCCAATATTGTACATGCAATCAATAGAATATTTAGTATTCAGTGTAACTCATAAAATAAGGAATACACAACAGGTTAAACATGCTGATGTATTTGTTGGAAATGTACATACTCAAACATGGCTTGTATTTAGTTTAGAAGTAAATCAATTGAATATATGTGACCGTCTACAGGAAAACCAGGCACAACGCAGCACCCTTCGAAATTTTTTTTTTGAACTTACAGAGTTGTCGGCGTCCAGATATTGAGCTCTCCAAGGTTTATCGTCGTAGCTTAAGTCGTTCCCGCTATAATAGACCTAACCGTTCCCTTCCGTCGGCTTGAAACAATACATTTTTAAGAAATCGATCGATCTTTTCTCGATATTTACGCACGTCGCGTTGTGCCCAGTTATCCTGTAGACGGTCACATATGTGACAGACTTGGGAAAAGGGACCACGTAAAATCAAAAATGTACAGTAGAGCCCAAACGCCAACAAATATTTTTTCTATAAAGTCCTATGTGAGTAGGTATTGACATACACAAGTTTGCAGTTGCTAGAACATTATTCAACAGAGCTGAAGTGATATGTAGTATAACAGATGATAAGCTTGAGGAGGATAGACATATCACATCTGCTTTGTTGTCCAATGGCTATCCTCGTAGTTTCATTCAGGGAGTATCAAAGAAGATCAAAAGATCAAGATTGGATGAACAACCAGTTGCAACAATAGTTTTGCCATAATGTCAAGAATGTTTTGGAGATTATAAGAAGAATTTTGACTAATTTGAATGTGAGGACATGTTTTAAACCACTTAAGACTTTAAGAAATATTCTTGTGCATGCAAAAGGCCAAGAACAAATAAATATATATATATATATATATTTCATAGTTTCTATAGTTATCACAATTATTATAAAATATATAAACAATTTGGTCTGAATGTCTCTGAGTAAATCTGAAACAATCATTATGCTGTAAGTTGCTGGAATAGGATATCATAAATAGGTCATTTCAAATAATTATAATTATAATGGAATCAATACAGACTGAGCAGCTCTGCAACCACTGCCAGATTAGCCATGAGATGAGAACAGACCTAGGGACTAATGGAATTAGTACAGGCTGAGCAGCTCTGCAACCACTGTCAGATTAGCCAGGAGATGAGAACAGACCAAGGCAGTCTGTACTAATCCCATTAGCTCCTAGGTCTGTTCTCATCTCATGGCTAATCTGGCAGTGGTTGCAGAGCTGCTCAGTCTGTACTAATTCCATTAGCTCGGCAGCTCTGCAACCACTGCCAGATTAGCCATGAGATGAGAACAGACCTAGGAGCTAATGGAATCAATAATAAAGACTGAGCAGCTCTGCAACCACTAAGTCAGATTAGCCTTCCTTGCAATGTAAATTGTTAGTATAATAGGGTAAGATTATAAAAAGAGACTGGAATAATTCCTTTGAGATAATTTGTTTATATTTTAGCGAGTATTAAATACACATATTATGGAGGTGCCATATTCTTGTCAGACATCATTACACATGTCACATGTCACACAGCAATCAGTGCTGACTCATCAGTATTCTCTTTTTTTTTTGTAGCAATAGTCTTGCTTTGTTTTATTTATTTATTTTATTTATTTACTTTTACTTAGTGTAATTACTATAGTCTGTAACAAAACCTGAAAACAAGAACTTGCAGCATAAATTCTTCACTTTCTAACTATAGGATATGTAACCTTCTTATAATATCTCATGGGCCTTAAGCTCACAAGATGGTACTGACAACTAAAGTTTTGAGGTTTGTGTCATAGTTACTTTTGCAAATCAGCACAAATTGAGAGGATGTGGTAAGCTAAACTAAATTGACAACCACGTCTAGTATCACAACTTCACCCTGAGTTCTGGAGGGATTTTATCTTGTGGAACTGCACCACAAGACCTCTTCACAGCATAGCAATAGGTATAGGTTCAAGATATGCACAACTAGAAGTACTATGTCATAATTTATAAGAAAGGAATAATATTTTCATTGCAAAGACATCAGTTATCATCTCAAAAATAACTAACATTTATTTAGCTGTAAAAATGCATACTTTTGATGTTCCAGAATTGGAGTATTCCACATCAACAAATAACTAAATGTGTACCATTTACTTATCAACATAATGTACAAGGATTTTCATAGCTCACCAAATTCTAATATCCAAAACAATAGCAGGAACATCACTCATAAACTATTCCTGGAGACCTATAAGATAACTGGATGAGGTCTCACTCAGCGCACAATTAGAATACACAAGTTCTATTTTTAATAGCAAGGACAAAAACTAGTCAACTGTTAAATAGCTAGATTCTTAAAGTTGAAATGTGCACAATCTTAACTAGCAGCCTACTGTTACACCCTCACTACTAAAGAGGTAAAAGAAAACCTATTATTGCATTATACAACGATTAGTATTCAGGCTATTGTGTATTGTTAGCTTGGTTATTCAGACCAGCATATATTAACTACAGTTGATGTTTTATGAGATTCAATACAAATAAAGTATGGAGTCAAGTGAACTCTTTGTGGTGGAGTGTTACTCATAAAGTGGTGAGTAGTATGTCTGATATTATTATATTTATACTAGTGATGTGCTTCAGCACATATGGCAAGTGACCTGATCTAACTGTAATATAAATTTGAATGCTAGCTGCTAATAATTTTTGTTAAATATTTTGTTTAGTTTATTGCTATCACAACACTTTTATACATACTTGTTCACTGGATATATCAGCTCAAGACTTGCATTGTATTCTCTTTCAGACTTGACTATTGGACAAAGGATTTTCAAGGGGAAAATAATCAAATTTCCAAGGTTGATGGGTAAGGATCGATAAACTTAACGGTGTTAGTTTAAGCTAGACACCTTTCCAAAGTACACTCCATCAAAATGCTCTATTGTACAAGGGATCTAGCAATACATTGTATTCTCTATGTGACTGACTATTGAACTGTGGATTTTCAAGTAAGAATTAACTAGTGAAAGAGTTACAGTTAAACAAAATTTGAACAACCATTTTTTAACCATTAATCCTTTCACCGTCAGATTTATTTAGACATTTTGAAAAACATTATATAAAATCAGGACTATAAAATGGTCCATAGCAACCATGGAAAAAAATTGTCTTTATAAAATATACATTACAGAAAAAATGTTTATGTTGACTAGCAACCAATGTGTGGTAATTACCACTTGTAAACCATAACATGAATATAATTATCTTGTAAACCACAACAATCAATAACGTTATTTTGAACTCCAGACTGGCTCAAGCCAGTCCATGGAGTATTTTACTGTATACAGCTATTTCTTGGGACAAAACTAATCAACTAAGGTTTCATATTTATCCTGGGCTCAATTTCATGAATATTATTTAGATAATTCCAGAGTATAAAAAATGTATTAGACGTATCTTTCTAATCATTATTCTTCAAACTGGTTATTATGTCTATAATAAACCAGTAATCAGTTATGTTGATGTGAATTTGAGATGTTATGTGTTTATAAAATAAATAGAGCATGAATAACAATGAAGTACAAAAAATGAATAACTGAAAATTGTGCATAAACTATCAAATATTGTGCATGAGTCATTATAAAATATAGATTTCAAAAATATGGGCAGTTAGTTTCATGAAGTGAAGTCTACAAGGGTGTGATACTTTTGAAACAGCTTCTTTTAGATGATACACATAAATGCACTTTGCAGTACTCACATTGAACACGAGACTCATGGTGATTCCCAACAGCAGTAAGCTTATTTTTTCTTATGATAACTGACAGCACAATTCCTCTTTCTATCTGCATGCTTAGGCTAGTGACCTAAATTTACATTCAGTCTATTAGCTGAAGATGCTCAACAGATCGTGGACAACCAGCACTACGACATCTTGTAGAGAAGCTACCAATGAGCTGTTTTGCTAGCTCAAGTAGTACTGCTACTACTGCTGCCTGAATTGATTGGTCTTCAACGCCCCGCCCCCCCTTTCTACTACTAAGCCTTCCATGGTTGATGGAAGATGGAAACTCCCTTGACTTGCTTGATCATCCATGTCAATTGACTCCGTCTGTAAAGTTACAATAGATTCCTGTTCAATGTATTCTTGTGCATTCTTTCTCTCTCTTGCTCTCTCTCTCTCTATATATATATATTAATGATTATTATATTGACTTGCAACCAGCTGTTTTGCATGTTACTTACTATAACACCTAAAAAGTATTGTTTGACTATATTTTATATAGCTACTATATATATTTTACTACTCTACATTTACCTGAAACATCCAAGTTGGCTCCAGTAGTGCTACTAAGCTGAACTTCCACTCCACTACTCAGAGTTGCTAGCTCAACTGTGTCCATATGCTGCTGCCCAGCACAAGCAAATATTCCTTCACCCTCCTCGTTGCTAGTTTCATTCACAGAAAGACCGAAGTCGTCGTCGAATAAGCGCTGAATAACTTCGTCGGCATCCATTCCCTCTACTGCGGTCAACACGTGCGGTTAATTTAAAAATTCAAATTTACTTTCCCCTTTTCCCCCTAGTTACCGACAACACAAAATTCGCCTATTTAGAGCGTTGTTAAAGCTTTTCATTCTGCGTACTTTGAGACCAAATTTAGGATCGGATCGCGAGCGGTTGAATTTTTATTGGTAAAAGTGCCATATGGCACTATTGCCGGTGAAAGGGTTAACTGTAGCACACCACAGCAACAATACTTCTTGTAAACTTGGATGTTTTAAGCTAAGCCTTCTATTACACTAACTTATGAGTCAGTACTTTGTAGTCATATTCTTACACCAACAGCTACACTGGGAAGGGGTAGGCTGGCATTAGTATATAGTACCAGTACAAAAACAATGTAGTAAGTCAAACCTGGATGCTCCGCAGATAAAGCCTACGTATTTAAAAAATACACCACTCGGAAGTTTGGCTAAAGGTGCACTGCTGCCGCTTCAACATACAACTATGGCTTCAAATTTGAAAGGATTGATCATTTAATAACTTCTAAACTTTTACTCTTTCTTAGTTACATCGACAATTCCAATATCTAACCATCTACTCATACATATTTACGTGGTCTTCAATATTTGCAGCTAGAAGACTAACTCTACAAAAACTATTGAAGACAGTTAAGAAAAATTGCCTATCTCACGGAAAGACCCAAGGTAAGCAGCCAGGCAACCGTTATTTACCCAGTTGATAGTATTCCAAGAACATTTCTCCACTTGTGAGCAGCTGTAATTAGGGCTCCATGAATAATGCTCATTTGTTTTTTGAATTTATGTGGTTTCAGAAATGCTTGACATTGCAGCAATGATGCCACCAAAAATATAACATTATGCTCCTAATTATGCATTATAACAATGGTGATCACCATGAGTAATGAAACTGTGATGCAGTGCATTACATAACAACAAGCTTTTCTTTTTGGTCATCATGACTATCTTGAAATACTCAAGCTCCATCTAACCAAAAATCACTGCTCATAATTTTACATCAACTACTACTTCTGAGTTTCTTTTGGATGTATTATGGCCAGCAACACAATATGCCTCGGATGAACTATAGTTATAATGCCATTAAAAAGTGTATTATGCTTGATGAATAGATTAAGGAATTCTCAGATGATGTTGTGGCAGTGAAATAGGAAACTAATTATGCTCAGTCTAAATAAAACACCACACAACTGATATTTATAAACACACTAATTCAAAGAGAAATTTATCTGAAGGACAGCAAGTTGGTAAGATATCGCCAGTTATTTGAAAAACACAATAAAATAGACAAGGAAGAACAGGCAGTGAATATATTATATCTTGAAGGAAATGTTTATCAAATTGAAGTATGTAATCTGCATTATTCAGTTATTATGCTAGCATTATGCTTCTATGCTAAGATCAATCATTGTGCTCAAAATTATGCTGGCATATTTAGTATAATCCTAACTGTATCCTAACTTTTCACCACCATCTTTGGTATAATTTCCACTGCAAATTTACGAGTGCTTTGTACACAACAAAGTCCCATGAGACTGCAAATAGGCGCTGATAGAGAGGATGTGGTCAGCTAAGTATTAACAACAACAACTGGCACCACTACTTCCCCTTGAGATCTGGAGAGTTTTAACTGGTACTATGTACTAATGCCACCAGAACTCTCCCCCATATTAGCGGTAGACAAAGGTTTCAGCTATGCAATACAAGAAGGAAATATGATCTGTCATTTTTGCCATAATATTTTTATAGGAGTGACCTTAGTTACATCTCAATATTCCTTAACTTTTTGTTTTGCTGTAAAAATGTACAATATTGTTGTAATAACCTAAATTAGAATTGGACTATTCTGTATACAAATGACTTAATCTTACCTGTCTATATAATGTATATAAATGTTTATAGCTCACCAAATTCAAAAATCCAGTATAGCTAGTAGTTGCAGTACCGTTCATAAGCTATTCCTAGGAACTATGAGATAACTGAATGAGGTCCCACTCAACACGCGATTAGAATACCAAGATCTATTGTTCATTCGACAGCACAGAAGAGAGTCAGCCAAGTATCTGTTATACCGCTCGATTCTTCAAGCGGAAGTGAGCACTACACATGCAGGGGGGTTGTTCCGTTGGATGGCATTTTGGACCTATGTGACCACACCCAGTCTAATCGCCAACGTACCGGAAGTCCAATGCAAGCTGTGCAAAACCATTTGCAACCGCGACTGAAATAATTTACTGTTTTCCGTATACTATGAATAAGTCTGTTTTTTAGTTTCTGCATTTAGCACCCCTTTTAGATACCCATAGATTACTAGGAATCCCAACAAATGATATTCATTGGAAGGCACACGTCGTGGTGAAAATCTGGTTTTGATAGCTTCAACCAAACGGAAGTTATATCCTTAGGTGTACAGGCAATCCCCTGGAGACCACTGTTGTTCTTTTGTGGGCCATTTCCTGGAAATATCTTTTTTGGCCACATCACTGGTAAGATCAGTAGATTAATACCTGTAGTTTACCGGGTGGTAATATTTACTTTAGTGTCCCATGTTCCACTTTTCCAAAATTATGCTAACATTTTCATTCAAAAATATGTAAACAATAATGAGATAATAGCTGAAACAATAAACAACATAATATGTTGTCATTAGGTGTCATCATAGCTATATTATAGCTATGATGACACCTAATGACACAATTTCAAATTTTGAAAAATAACAGGCATGTAGTAAAACATAGGCTTGAGTTGATTTCTTCTTCCATCTCTTCCAGCAGCCATTTTCCTCTCGTGAAGTTGCAGTGTCCGTTCCAAGTGTGCACCTTTCTCCTCCCCCAAGTCGACTCTCCACCTGATCTCGTATCTATATTGTGGTATGGTGTGTGTATGGCAATATGGCACAAATTAGCGTACACGATGGTAAATGTGGTCCGTGCCGCTTGTGCGGAAAAGAGAGTACAAAATATGTACATCTTGCAGTCAAATCTGATTGCAATGTTGCAGCACTTATTAGAGCAACCAAAACCACTCCTAATGAGGCATGCATATGTCATGCTTGTTACAAACAAGCTTCAAGGAATAAAAACAATCCTAATTTCCACCCACGTTGGGAGGAAAAGCCACCCACCATTAAAGTCCTATGTGGTATACTCACCTCCACCAAGGGTGTCTATAGACACAGCATCATTGCTAGCAGACAGGAAATATAGGAAATAGTAGGAGAGAAGGTAGTCACAAACACGAGCATGTCAGTAGACAGTGACGGAAGCACACCTCTCTGCCAGGATCACTACTGTCTTGTTCGCACCAGAGTAAAGGCCCCACAACCATGTGAATCTTGCAATTGCAAACCTAAGCAAGTAGAGAAAAACTATTTTAGGCATTGCTCATCGCCAGAAGTCTTAAATTCCTACTTAAATGTGATCAGTGGGGAAAAGTCTACACTAACAGCTTCAAGTAAAATTTGCATGTCATGTTAGAAATTGTTTAATGGAATAAAAAAGCAGTTAGCTCAAGCAAAGTTAGGTGAGCAGAGTTCTAATCCCACATTGGACGCAGCTGGTGCCCTCATTGCAACTCAAATTTATTCCATTAAATTAAATTTTGGTCATATCAGTGAAACAGATTACTTTGAACTCAACCTATGCTATGCAGCTCAAACACTTGCCAAATTGATGGCCAAAGATGAAGTTATGCTATTGCCAAATTTTCGTGGGCTTTTCAAAGATTACGTAATGGAGGGGCTTGCTGACTGTGTTCATCTAAACGTAACAAAATAAAAAATACCAACAAATCGATGGATAATCACCACGTTACATTCTTATTTTGGAGAACTAGTAGCATTTCAATGCATACACCGCCATGTTGGTACCATAATTTACCACAAGAATTGCAACTTGTTAAAGGCTATATCTACATACTTAGTCAACACAAAAAAAACATGTAACAAGGATAAGGCAGTGTTACCTGAATCGCTGGACGGCGACACTGAATCTGGACCACAATCCATTACTGCACAAACAATTGCTGATGTGGCTCGTCATCTGAATAGCAAGTTACATGAGCAAGCTAAAAAACATATTACAGGGCCGTAGGAAGCTAATTTGAAATGGTACGGCCAAAGAAACCACACCCACTCATTATTAATATTATGTATTTTTAGATCGATTTTTGAAGCGCGGAAGTAGCAGGCAAGCACTGAAATCTCAATTTTCACTTAATGAATAATTTTGACATAGTGATAATCAAAAGAAATAGTACATGAAATAAATTTAAAATAATTGTTGTATGTTATTCATTCTATGGTCATTTCCAGTTATAAATTCATTTGAACAGATTTTTAAGTCTAAATTATCAGTTCTATGTTTGTGAACATGTAACAGCATTAAGTTATTCAGACGGCTTTGGGACATGGTCGATCGCAAATAGCTTTTCACTCTACGTAGAGCAGAGGCACTTCTCTCACTCACTGCATTTGTCGCTGGAACAACTTGAATTAATCTTAGAAGAGTACAAATTTCTGACATACTGTTCCTCTGTGCAGGAGACATTGACTTAAAGAGATCCACAATATCAAAAAGTGTTGGTTGTTCATAGGCACTCATTGATGTAGTGAAAAGCTGCAACTGAGTCTTCAAAGGTGATGAGGCGAGGTCATTCGCATAAAACTTCAAGACAAAGTCAAGTTCATTTTGATAGTTCTGATTCCTAGCAGACTTCAGAAGTAAGTTTTCAAGATTTTTTAATGTCTTGTAGCCAGGTTGATTAAACCGATCTCGAATAAATGTTGTTATTAAATCAAGGCATTCAAAGTAATGACAGCGATACAAAGCTTTAGGTGTTGCAGGATAACTACCATCGCTTGAACCTACTTCATACCTAGTGGGAGCTCTTCTTTTCCTAGGTAAAATGGGATCACTAACATCAAATTTGGCTTTTAATATAAGCACTTTTTCCCAAAAAAGATCATAAGCTTCATCATTCCTAATACGCTCCAAAGTCTGACAGGTCAATTCAGCGATTGAATAACCTTCTGATGCGGTAAGACATGGATTCTGTAGGGTCTTACTCAAATTGTCAGTGTGAGTAAGAATGCACTCTCCTAGAACAACACCAAATAAGTAACTGAACTTTGTCATAGTAGCTTGTACACCAACCAATCTAGCACGCACCTCAGAATCAGTACTTGCTTCAAGAGCATTTTCCCAAAGCACTTGCAAGACATTGTAATTGTTGACTACACTTTCCAGAGAAGCAGCTCGCACTGTCCATCTTGTTGGACACAAAGTCCTGAATCCTGGAGTGTCTGGAGCAAGCTCTGATTTGATTTTCTCAAATTCAGTATCTCTACGAGGAGAAAACTTGACTAGCTTGGAAATTTCAAATGTTACATCAAGCGTATCCCTGAGTATGGTATTTTTTTTTATACAATCACCTGCAGCTAGATTCAGAGCATGTCCATAGCAATGAATAAAAATTGCACGAGGCTCCTCTCTACTTATTTGAGTGGCTACACCATTTCGTGCACCACACATGTTGGCAGCCCCATCATAACATTGAGCACGATAATGAGTTATATTCAAGTTCATTCTCAAAAGTACATCTTTAAGAATTGTTACCAGTTCAATAGCAGTTATAGTGTCAGCTTTGTGCAAACCAATAAACTCTTCATGAGGCTGAAAGTCACTGTCAACCCAGCGTATGCAGATAGCAACTTGCTCCCTGTTGGAAGTGTCTGTAACTTCGTCAGCCATAAGACTGAAATACTTGGCTTTCTGAAGTGAATCAGCTATATCCCTTAAGATTTTTAAGCCCATAATTTGAAGCATTTCATTTTGAATTATGGGACTAGTATATTTGTCTGTCTTCTTTTCGAGCATAGACTGAATTTTGGGATTATTAATTTGGCATAGCATTAACAGCTGCATGAAATTACTGTCCTTTTCATCCCCATCTCCACGCAGCGCTATCCCTTGTCGGGCTAAGAAGCGTATGTTATGGAAAACCTGAAAAACATACTCTCTATTCTTTAACTTTTCTGATGCATGTGTTTTTGAGAGCATAACACCAACATCTAAACAGGTTTGGGGTACAGTAATAACAGCATCCACTGCTGCTTTATGGAGAAGACTAGCTTCATGCTTGTTAAAGCACCTAGTGGCATCTTTCCAGTTCCAGAACCCACCAGATATAAAAGTAGATTCTCCTGCATGCCCAATAGAAACTTTTACTTTACCTGATTTCAAGCCATTGATGCAAATGTGACAATAAGCCAAGTCTCCAGAGGCATCATAGTGGATCCATTTCCACTTGGCGAACCACGAACTTTGGAAAGAGCGGTTCACTACGTTTTTCTGTCCAAACTGGCGCTTGGGGAAGCTGTGGTTCTGCGGCTGATATGGCTCAGAAGGAACATCTGTTAAGGTGGCCATGCTTAAAACTTATCAATCTGGGCATGCCCAGTACTAATTTTAAAGTGGGGGTGTGGTTTCTAGAAAAAAAAACGGCACGGCCATGGCCGTGCCGGCCGTGCCGGCTCCTACGGCCTTGTATTATCACATATAAAGACACCAATAGGTACACAAATTTAAATATTACATTGCTGATCAACAATACAGATCCTATACTTTTGGAGTTCATCAGACAATTAACTTGTACCGTTCGAGAAGGTGGGCGTAGGCTATTTGATGCCCAGGAAACAGAGGCTAGTGATGCTAAAAAAATTAGACATTTCTATATTTTGTGTGTTCTCTTATTTAATGCCAATCATGCCTGCAGTGCACCCCTTCACGTACTACTAACTGAAACAAGTCTATGTCAAGGAGGAGACCAAGTATTAGTACAAATAATGAATAGAATTGGTGCTGTTGCATCACTGGATACTAGCAACAGGCTAGCAACACATGTCGTTCAAACTAGACTTGTTAAGGGAATAAAGCCATCATTAATACCAAATGCACTTATGATAGTATCGGTGGACATATTGATATACTGCAACCACATGCTGTAGTATCCAGTTTAGACGCCACCCGAAGCTGGCACGGTACATCAATGCAGCCAATGCCAGAGACATGTTTACTTGGGCCACAAGAAACGGTGACTATCAGTCCCCAGCCAGACCAAGCTTCCCCTATACCAGTTCATCGTTCTAAACGGAGACGAAGAACAGTTAAAGAAGGATCACTCCACGGGAATGTTACCCAATCTCAAATGAATATGAATTGTGATACTACATACGAATACAATACCCAAAAACCTACCAATAATAACTCTTGCTCTGTAATTTCATATCATACCCATGAAGCAGGTACTCATGAAGTATCTCTTTTAATGTTTATATTTTCTTTTGACTATTACTACAGAACTTACAGAATATGGCTGGCTCAAGAAGGAAGATCAGTTGGAAGTTTTGTCGGACACTCCTGAGAATATTGCCCGAGCAAAGCAAAAAGTTGATGCCGTTCTGAATGGATGCAGGTGTAGAACTGGCTGCCACACAAGACGGTGCAGTTGCCGCAAGCACAACAATTGCTGTGGTCCAGGCTGCAGATGCATTGGCTGCAGCAATGTGACATCCACAAGAGAGCAAACGGAGAGTGAAGGGATTGAGATGGAAGACTTTGATGGAGACACTACCTGATGAGTCCACTGATGACAGTGAAAGTGAGATTGAGGTCACTGAAGAAATAGACAATATCATGACATCAATTTTTGGTGAAGACAGTGATGATGAAACTTGCAATTGAACATATGTGTGTATTAGTTATATTGTATTAGATGTTGTGGTTTTTAGACTGAATTTGTAATTTAAAATTGTGTATTTTAGGTAAGAACATGAAACAGAGGTTAAAAAAGTTATGGAATCTCATCATTTTGAAGTTTAAATGAGTTTTCAGTCATTCAGGTGTTTCAAAGGTCAGATGGGGAATGCTAAATAAGGGAGTTATTTATATTGCTGTTGTGGGTTATTTGCAGAAAACAATTCTACATAGCAAAAATTAGCTGTGTAGTTTTGATTGTGACAGGGGGACTTTTAATAATCCCCACTAATAATCCCCACTAATAATACACACTAATATACCAAATAAAAATCACCAATAATAATAAAAAAAGAAGGGAGTAAACAATAATAATCAAAAATAAGACGATAAAAAGAGAAGAAAAAGTCGAATAAGAAAAACAGAATGTAATAAAACTAGACCTCCCAACTAAGAATAACAATAAAAACAAGGAAGAAAGACAAAAGAATAAGAAACAAATAATGAAGACAAAATAAGAATACAACACTAAAGACGAAAAACGAGGATAAAAGGAATAATGCACAAATAAGAATCACCAAAAGAAGTATCCCACAGATAATAATCAAAACGTAATGAATCACACTATTAATAAACAAAGATCGTTTAATCAACTCACAAACACGAATAACCCAAAATAAAAATAATACACAATAATAATAACCAATATGATCCCCACAATAAATATCCCAACGTAATACTCACCACTATCACACTCAATCAAATAACGGCATCCTCACTAATTATCCCCACTAATACTCCCCACTAATACTCTCCAATAATCCCCATTAATACTCCCCACTAATAATCCCCACTAATACTCCCCACTAATACTCCCCTCCCCACTAATAATCCCCACTAATACTCCCCACTAATACTCTCCCACCCCAAGAAAAAATTCTTGCAAGATCTTACAAAAAAAATGTTAGTGATCTTGCAAGACCACACTCGCAAGATCACTAAAGATTTTGGAACCATATCAGGTGTGATCATGCATGGATTAGTTAGCAAGATCATGGTTGGCAATTAGTTCAAGATCTTACAGGAATGATCATGCATGATTATTCCCTTAAGATCATGCAAGCAAGATCACACATGATTTTGGAACCATATCAGGTATGATCACACATGGATTATTTAGCAAGATCATGGTTGTTAAAATGTTTGAGATCTTACAGGAATGATAATGCATGATTATTCCTGGACAATCTTTCATGCAAGATCATACATGATTTTGGAACCATATCAGGTAGGATCACACAGCAATTACTTGCAAGACTAGTGATCGAAGATATTATGTGTACACTCACACATGACCCTTCTTACAAGATATAAGAAGTGTAGAGGTTTGATCACTTGGTAGTTACTTCGTAAGATCACTGCTGCTAAAAGTTTCAGTATGATACTTTTTCACGCAGGATCTTGAGAAGATCACATCTATCATTGTAATAATAATTAATAATGTATAATAGTATAGAAGTAAGATGTGTTGATTTTTATCAATAACCAATGATTTTACAAATTAGAACTTATCATAATGGTGTAGCAAATGGAACTGGAATGAACAAAAGAAAGAAACAAACAAAAAACAATGACAACAACAACAAAATTAAACAAGTAAAGATAATCAGTGGCAAACTATTGCACTAGGAGGGACTGAAATACCATTTTAAATGTTAAGATTAACTAATCTGAAGTAGTTTCTGATTCATTGGCATCATCCGTCATGTGCCTTCCAGCATCCCTACACTTTTGGCTCAATGTAGCCATCAACTTGCGGTGGTCATGATCTTTATATCGCTTTTGAACACAATCTGTAAAGAAACTATTAAATTACTTATTGAGTTGATGTACTAAAAACATACCAAATAGTAATTGCACACGTTGCGGGGAGAGTGGCGGTTTATTCGATTTGACCGATTCAATGACAACAGAGTGAGCTTGTTCCTCCTTGGAAAATAGAACATCCAATAGGCTCCGACCACAAGCACTGCGGATTTCTGGCAGGAATGTGCAGCAGATTTACCCCGTCGTGCTGTCAAGGTAATAGAAAAATATATGTTTAATAATTTAAAAACAATTGTAAAACTTTAAAAAGGGAGAGTGCAATGGGAATGTTAGTTGGTGTTGGACAATTTCTGTGACATGTGAGTTGTACTTGGGAGGTGTGAAGGTGTAGTCATAATTGAATTAGTGGCAGTCATACTTGGGAGGTGTGAAGGTGTAGTCATAATTGAATTAGTGGCAGTCATACTTGGGAGGTGTGAAGGTGTAGTCATAATTGAATTAGTGGCAGTCATTCTGGAGGGGCCACTAATTCAATTATGACTACACCTTCACACCTCCCAAGTACAACTCACATGTCACAGAAATTGTCCAACACCAACTAACCCAGGGGCTGTGCCCCACCACACAATGATCTCATGTTCTGTATCATCTGTTTATACAAAGTTCCTTGTTCAGTCACCCTCATTCAGTTCAGTAACCACTAGAAGGCTCCACAAGCCGAAATATTATGGTTTTATTCTACTGAAATAAATTCTCTGAAACTTGCTACACCTGTGGCTAGCTATCTGGGTAGCTAGTTCTATTAAATAGTCTAGCTGCCTGTAATATCAGGAGACTCCTAGTCATAACATTAAAGTATTAAACCACAATACATTATAATAAACAATTTATATTGAGCTCTTTTACATAATTAACTGTTAATCAAAATTTCACACTTTAAAAGAATTGTTTTAATTATTTTTGGCACCCCTTCTGATACTGTTATATATGCCAAACCGAACCTGCATACCAAGTTTCATGCTTTGGTCCACTCTGTCACAATAATTTTTCTTATCTGCTGGACTGGAGGATTCAGTATTACTGGATGTAACAGTAACTGACCACGACTTCTTCTTATATTCCATTAGAAGTTGGCTGCCTTCATTCATGTCCTCTTGGCTTAGTGATGTGCCATCATCTTTGGATATCAACCTTAAATTTCTTGTTGGTTTGGTTGCACCTCACAGTAATCTTCCCTAGAGTCAGGGAAATAAAAAAAATAAAAAATTAGAAACTCAATTTTATGACTAGAACTAAGGAGAAAATGTGCTCACTTGATAAATCTAACCGACCTTGGTCCAGCCGCAGTCTCAAATAATTAGTTTTTAGTGCCAGCAATCTGGACGTGGACATTGTTATTTGTTTGAGACATTATGTTCATCTTTAGGCCACTCAACTGAATTGTGTCATTTTGTCATGTTCATTCTTAAGCCACTCAAGTCGTTGTCATGATGCCATGCTATTACTCCCATAAGAGGTCTATTTTGAGAGCAAGAATACTGGCACTAGAAGGTGCAGTTGATGTAGTGTCTTCCAAGGGTCCAGAGAAAATAAGTGAAGGAAGTTCAAGTGTTTGCTCAGCCTCACATGATAGATCATCTCGACTCAAGATGCCAAGTATAGAGATGCCTCAGTTCAGTGGAGAAATGCTGGATTGGGAACGTTTCTGGCAAGATTTCTCAGCAGCACTCAGTCATGACACTAAGCTTATAGACTCAGAGAAGGCTATTTACTTGTCATCAGCTGTCAAGTCAAAAGAGGCTAAGGCCATCATAGCTACAGCCTTTGAGCAAAGAGATTACAAAGAGATGGTTAAAGCTCTCAAGGATGAATATGATCAACCTAGAGCAATATATCGTACCAGAGTCAAGAAGTATTTCAATCGTACCTCAATTGGAAGAACTCAGAAGTCCCTCAAGGAGGCCAGAACTGACATTATGTCTAATATAAAGTCACTCCAAAAGTATGAGCATTCATCTCTTGACACATTTCTTATTGCGGGATTGGAACTGAGCTTTAGTGATGAATTGTTCAAGGAATGGAAAACTGCACTGCATCATCTCAAATCTAAAACACCAACCTTACAAGATGTGGAAAGATTTTTTAAGGATCAACTGCAACTCATTGATAGTGCCACACTCACCAAGAGTATGAATAAAACATCTGGAGGTACTCAGCCCTCTACTTCCATCCTGTCGTCAAAGAAGACCAAACCAATCTTGCTCAGTCATACACGCAGGTCATGTGTGCACTGCCAGCAAGATCATTCTTTGCATCAGTGTGATTCTTTCAATAAACTGTCAGTAGAAGACCGAGATAAATTCTCCAGGAATCATCAGTTGTGTCTTAACTGCCTTACAGTCGGGCATAGAGGCTTTGAATGCTCCTCAAAGTACTCTTGTAGACAGTGTGGAGCACGGCATCACACGCTGCTCCACAGGAACAGGTGGCCAATGGTCAATACTACAACATCAACGAAGGAAACTCCAGAAGTTGTGCCAGCTCAAGTCAATATTAGTCGTACGTTGAAGACAGAAGATATTGCTATATCACCCACCTGTCAGGTGCTAGTGGAAGGACCTCACGGCACTGTGAAAGCCCGAGCCTTTATAGATGGAGGATCTCATGTGTCTCTTGCTACTCATCATCTTGCCAATCAGTTGAAGCTCACAAAAGCCAGGCAACTCGCACGGTTTTCGGGTTTGACAGGAGCTGTTCTTGCAAACAGTACACATACTGCCACATTGCGTCTGATATCTCCAGATGATCCTGACAAGGTTCTTCCTCTAACAGTATCATTGCTTGATTCCATTATTCCCGAGACACCACCATTGATGCTAGTGCTGTCAGAAATAACCCAGCATTTAACAAGTTGCCACTTGCTGATCCTAATTTTGACAAGGGTGGCCATGTAGACATGCTACTGGGAATTGGAGTACGACCCTGGATCGACCTCAATGGGAGAGTGACCACAAATGATGACACTTTGGCTGCATATCAGACTGTGTATGGCTGGACAGTGGAAGGCTCTCTCCCATCCAAAAGTAAGACTCAAACTATACAATCTTTACACATTGCCTCTGTTAATGTAGAACATGACATCAGCCGAGATGGAAGCCTTCAGTTTCCGAGCTCTCACCTGAGGAGGAGAGAGCTGTTACCCACTTTGTTCAAACTCACACAAGACTCCCTAATGGTCGCTACCAAGTCAGTCTGCCAAAGATCGATGGGGACACTACTCTTGGCTGTTCACGAGAATTGGCTGTCAAACGCTACCTCAGCAATGAAAAGTCTCTGCAGCGCAAAGGCATCTGGGATGCTTATCAGCAAGGAATTCTGGAATACTTCAGCCTGGAACATGCAGAGCCGGTCCCAAGGCAGGACTTGTGTAAGCCAGAAAACATTTGTTTTTATATGCCTATGCATGGTGTTCATAAGACCAGTTCTACAACCACCAAGCTACGGGTGGTATGTGATGCCTCAACATCTACAAGCAATGGAAGATCCCTGAATGATGTTTTGCTGCAAGGACCATGCTACTACCCACTCATCGCTGATGTCCTTCTACGATTCCGAAGACACAGAGTGGCGCTCTCCGGAGACATTTCAAAAATGTTCCGGGAGGTGAGTCTTGCTGAGGACGATCGAGATCTACATCGATTTGTGTGGCGTCCAGTACCTGGAGGAGAACTACAGGAAGCACGAATGTGTCGAGTGACATTTGGAGTGAACTGTTCCCCATTTTTGGCCACTCAGGTCCTGCGTCAGGTGGCCCAGGATTATCAACAAGAGTATCCTCGAGCAGCTCATATAGTCATGCAAGATTTCTATGTTGATGATTGTCTTTCAGGAGCAGATACTGAGGATGAGGCAATCACTCTAAGGGAGGAGCTCAATATGCTGCTTAGTCAAGCTCATTTCACTCTTAGAAAATGGCGCAGTAACTCATCCAATGTGCTGGCGTCAGTTCCGGTGGACCTCAGAGAACAAGAAACAGTGCAAGTACTACCAAACAACAACCATAAAGCCTTGGGAATACACTGGGATACTACCCAGGACACCTTCTATGTTGCAATACCAATTACATCTTCAGCTACTGGTGACATCACTAAACGAGTGTCTCTTCAGAGTTAGGACAACTCAATGATTTAATAGGGTTCTACACACCTACCATTGTGCTCGCTAAGCTATTTTTACAGAAGCTTTGGCAGTGTCAACTGGGATGGGATGATCCTCTACCAGAAGATCTTTCTCAGGAATGGCAGGAGTGGCATGATGATCTGCTCAGTTTGAATCAACATCCTATAAGTCGTTGTATGTATGGTCATGGTAGAGAAATCAAGCATGTGGAAGTACATGGCTTCTCAGATGCATCTGAAACTGCTTATGCATGTTGTATTTACCTTCGAGTTTTATATGCTGATGCAACCACTTCTTCAACACTCATCTTTGCCAAGTCAAAGGTGGTACCTTTGAAGCCAGTCACAATTCCCAAGTTAGAGCTCTGCGGAGTTCATCTCCTGTCGAAGACACTCTTGTATGTCTGCTCAACTCTTCATTTAGATCTCAACCAAGCATTTGCATGGACAGATTCAACCATAGTTCTGAGATGGTTGCAGGTACCTCCACACAAGTTGCAGACATTTGTGGCTAATCGGGTAGCACAAACTGTTGAGATACTTCCCCCCTGCCGCTGGAGACATGTGAAATCCTAAGACAACCCTGCAGATTTGGCATCTCGAGGTGTTCTTCCCTCTCGTCTTCTTGATTCCAGTCTCTGGTGGTCAGGACCTCCATGGCTGTTACTCCCTCCTCATCTGTGGCCAGAAGAGAAGGTGACGGTACCTCCAGCAGACTTGCCAGGAATAAGGAAGCATATAGTGTTGATCAACTTACCTAAGTTCGACTTGGACCAGAGGTACAACTCATTTTGCCGACTACTTCGTGTCACTGCCTGGATACTTCGTTTCTTTTACAAGATAAGTAAGAAAATAATGAAAGTTTTGACTCCGTCTTATCTTACTGTAGATGAACTAGTGGAAGCTGAGTTGAGAATTCTGAGCCTACACCAGCAGAGACACTTCAGCAAAGAGATGGACCTGCTCAAGAAGGGTTGTCAAATTCATAACCATAGCTCTCTTTGGCACTTCAATCCAGTGCTGGACAAGTTGGGAATCCTCAAGGTTGGAGGACGCTTCAGCAACTCTAAATGGGCAGAAAGTATCAAGCATCCTCCCATTGTTTATGGGCCATCACACTTTGGTCGATTGATTGTTGACTATCTTCACCAACGGCATCAGCATGCAGGCCCCACCCTCCTGATTGCAATGGTTGCTGCTGAGTATCATATCACAAGTGCAAGACGTGTTGTTCGGAATGTGACTCGAGCCTGCGTTACCTGCAAAAAGGTGGAGGCCCAGGCAGCCAAGCAGATGATGGGGCAATTACCTTCCTCGAGAGTAACTCCATCTCCTCCATTCAGCAATGTTGGGATCGATTTTGCAGGACCTGTGTGCAAGTCAAGCTCGGTCGGATTCGTAAGCCAGTATTAGTTAAAGCATTTGTCGCTGTTTTTGTTTGTATGTCCACACGTGCCATACACTTAGAGGCTGTGAGTGACCTGAGCACAGAGGCTTTCCTGGCTGCCTTCAAGAGATTCATTGCTCGTCGTGGCCTACCACATCAGGTGTTTTCTGACAATGGCAGAAACTTTGTTGGGGCTGAGAAAGAAATTCAAGTGGCTTACAAACTACTTCAGGATAACCAGTCAGAGATTGCAGATGCTCTGGCCACCCAGAAGATAAGATGGTCCAGGATCCCTAGTCAGTCTCCTAACTTTGGTGGTATATGGGAAACTGGAGTTAAATCCATGAAGAATCTGTTGAAGAAAACCTTAGGAACTATTGCATTCACCTTTGAGGAACTTGCAACTGTGCTGGCACAGACAGAGGCAATATTAAGCAGTAGGCCACTTTTGCCTATTGAAACGCTTCCAGATGATGGCATGGAGATTCTTACACCAGGGCACTTTCTAGTAGGAAGACCACTGACCTGTCTTCCTCCAATGAACATCAGTACTGGCAGCACTTCATCTATTCGTCGCTGGAATTTGATGCAGCATTATGTCGATGAGCTATGGGAAAGATGGTCTGGGGAATATCTACAAAGCCTCAACAGATACAATAAGTGGCTGCAGCCACAGAAGAATCTGCAAATTGGTGACATAGTGTTATGTAAAGACTTACCTGAAGCTCGTCTGAGAGCCTGGCCACTGGCAAGAGTTTCGAACACCTTTCCTGGAAATGATGGAGTTGTGAGAGTTGTTGAGTTATCAACTGGGAAGAATACCTATGTGCGAACTGCAAGGAAAGTGATACCACTTCTCTGCTCCCTGCCCCCCCAGGATGGTCCAGCCGCAGTCTCAAATAATTAGTTTTTAGTGCCAGCAATCTGGACGTGGACATTGTTATTTGTTTGAGACATTATGTTCATCTTTAGGCCACTCAACTGAATTGTGTCATTTTGTCATGTTCATTCTTAAGCCACTCAAGTCGTTGTCATGTTGCCATGCTATTACTCCCCTACTAGTTTTAACCATTCACTTTTCTCATTTTATTCAGTGTTCTGTATAAGTCAAGTTTTGAAAAGACTATTTTTTCTCTGAGTTGGTGGTGACTACCTTGGGAGGGTTTTTGCTGCAGTTACTCAGGTGCACACTCGGTACAGGCATTACGGGATAAGTGAGGATAAGTCTGACTGATTGGTAGAGTCGGAGCATCGCTCACAATAACCAGCCTGACTAGACCTCCTATCCTCTTTCTCTTGCCTCCAGTTAGGGTGGATTCTTTCTCATTATCTGACTCGATTTCTTCTATCTCCTCACTGGTAGACATTAGTTACTTCAGTTGAACTTGGAAGTAAAGCTATTCTTTTGAAAATTTTGCTATCTACTATAGTTTTGGGGGAGGAGGGTGGCAGCTGCTTAACATACATGTGCTTTTTTACAATATTTCTACATGTTGTAGTTCCCTCTTTTTTGCATGCATGCTTTATATTACAGTTTTGTTTAATAATAAATAGAGTAAAGCAGTATGAACAAATAAAAAACAAAACAAAACAAAGAAGATGGAATGCAGGTCACGTGGATCCTACAAAAAATATGTCAAAAATAATGGAGCACCACTTCCCAAAACTACTTGGTGGAGACTACATAAAGGGTAAGGCTATAAGTGTATGTATGTACATGCAACTTACATCACTGGATTTTTCACACAGCTTAAAAAGATAGAAAGTACTAAAACCTGCCAACAAAAGAGTTCAACATAAAGTATTGCTTTCAAATGTGGTATCTACTTCCTTAAGGCCTACATTACCACAACAAGCTAGCTCCAATACAGTTGACTTAAATATGAATGGCAACATGAAGGAGCAATTGGAAGAAGTATCACAGGACAACTATACCAGCTCTAGTGATCCTGAAATTGTGAGTATCTCAAGCAGTTCAGATACAGAAAGTGAACTTGAAAATATATTGATTGAAGAGAATGCTGAGGAAAAGTTGGAAGATAATATGTTTGAACCTCTACATGAGGGGGCTAACATTAGCATAAGTGGAGCATATTGTGCAATAATGGAGTTTAAATGAGCTTGCCGTCTCCCGTTCACCACAATAGCCAAATTACTAGAACTTCTTCAATTAGTTTGTCCAGCCAATCAATAATCACTTACCGACATCTGTGCATAAATTTAAGAAATTTTTTGGTCAATATTCATCTGAATGTACTGCACACTACCATTGCCATGTATGTCACACCGAGTATTTACCTGGTCAAACAGAGTGTACTAATTGTGCAAATTCCAAACAAGATACCCTAATTTAACCCTAAGAAAGCAATCACAAGAGTAATCAAAAGTAAGTGTTATAAACTTAATGCTTTGCTAATGTTTATATATTCTGCACTTTTTTGTGCAGGAAATAGTGAAGATCTTATTATAAGCCCAGAATCAAAGGACACTATTTTGGCAGATATACATGATGGAAAAAGAGGGAAAGATATATCACATCGTGGTATCATATTTAACACAGATGGCATTTCTCCCGTCAAGTCTTCAGTGGTTACTGTATGAACCTTATTAATGGCATTAACTATTTTACCCCCCTCAATACGCATGAATAAGGATAATATAATAACACTAGCAGTTTGGTCAGGAGAATCCAAACCTCCAATGTCTGTTTTGCTCAAGCCCCTTGTTTCATTATTTGAAGACTTACAAAATGATGGTATAGCATTAAGAACATCCAATAATACAAAACTTGTGCACTTTGTCCCAGCATTTGGTTTATTCGATTAAGTTGCAAAAGCCCAAGTATTGAAAATGAACCAGTTTAATGGTGTCAATGGATGCCCAACATGTCTTAATCCGGGAGTAAGAACTGTATCTCAGTATTATCCACCAGATGACACTTATGATCTCCATACTAATGAGTCAGTTGTAAAAAATGCAGAAGATGCTGAAAAAAGTAAGACTGTAGTTCAGGGAATTAAAGGAAAGTCTCCATTAACTGGACTTGTTAATCTAGTCAGTGACATACCTATTGATTACATGCACTGTGTCTTAGAAGGTGTAACCAAGTGGCTTTTGGAAAGGTGGTTAAATTCTATGCATCTCCTTTTTATATTGGAATTCAGGTGAAGCAGATAGATAAAGATCTACTGTGTCAAAGGCCACCACATGACTTTGCAAGGGCACCCAGAAGCCTTGAAAGACATAGAAAGCACTGGAAGGCAAATGAATTACGAAACTGGCTCCTTTATTACTCACTTCCACTACTTGAAAATAAACTAGCACCGCTGTATTTGCACCATTTTTCTTTATTAGTTTGTGCGATTCACATTCTTCTTCATTCTGAGCTAACAGAGATTCAAATAAAAGCAGCAGAAACGATGCTAACAGATTTCTACGTTATGCTACCTGAGCTGTACGGAATCAATGGTTGTACGTTAAGTGCGCACTGTTTGACCCACTTGGCTCACTATGTTAGACTCTGGGGTCCCTTGTGGACACAGTCACTATTCGGCTTTGAAAGTATGAATGGTCATGTGGTTAGTATGCTGCACTCTAAAAGAAAGTTAGCTGAGCAATTAATCTTTTCTATTGATGTAGCACACACAGTGGGAATGCTTTCCGACCAACTAGCTAAAGTGGAGAATGTTGACACAATGGAATTCTTAAAGCCCATGTCATCCCTTTCACAAAAACGGAGCAACATGACAAACATCAGCACTGGAGTATACTCCATTGGTCCACTGAGTAAAGTCAGCCTTATAGTGAGAAATAACAAAGTGCAATTGCTACCGTAACACGTATTAGTCTAGCAAAGGCAACTATTTTTTAAAAACTTTATTATCACAGTACAACAATAAAAGCATTTAATGATAAAGGGAAAAGGAATAGTTCAATTTGCTGTTTTATTTCTAATGGACGTAAAAGTATGGCCAAGTACAAACATTTACTTTGACTCCTCCTTTTGCTCTAATCAAACCATATAAAAAAAACTCAATCATCTTTCTTAAACAGTATCAGATATTCAGCACGATTGAAGTTACAAGATTATGCCAGAGCGGATTTATTGAGTTCTTTCATCATTCAAGTTGAAAATGATTTGAAGCCCACTTGTGCAATTCCACTTTCGAATATTATAAATAAATGTGTCTTAGTATCTGCCAAAACTCAAGCTATTCATACATTATTAATATTCCCAACAATTATGAACACCACTAATGCTTTCCATGCTACATTATTTCTATATCACTGACATGTGTACTGTGAGGTTTAATTGCTTTAATTATTTTCAATTTGTACAATCTTGAAAAGTCTTCATGCATGGATAGATTCTAAAAATTTTGCCCAGGTCTATTATTGTAAGTAGTACAACTGTTTATTCATGTTGAGGCAATATATATTGCTGTTCCAAGTACAGATTACACAGATATAGCTCTAAATTATGTAAAATATTTATTGTTTTTGCTTCAGTACTTCATCACAAGATTTATTATTGCTCTCTTACTATGGTCTCTAAATGCCCTCCCTAATATTACTTAATAATGAAAATTCACCTTAATCACAATTTGTGCTGTAGCTAGAAATCTAGATTTTTTCAGAACTTGCAGTCTTTGTGTACAGTATATGTTTGTGTAAATGACTACAAACATTAATCATGTAAATACTATGGCAAATTTAACCAGGCCTGGAACAACTCAATCTTAATCTTCACTAGACCTAAAAAAAAAAGCATACATACAGTAGGAGACAAAAAAAAGTTCCGAATTCCGTTCCGTAGAACGGCCGTCGGCCAAGGTCCATTATATTTTTTTATACTTGATTTTAACAGATTCTTCCTAACCCAAAAGTAATGGATTGTAAATGTAGACATATAAACCTACCCTAATAATAATTTCACAGAGAAAATCAAGATCTTTGTTTACTTATAAGTAATTTTAAGATATATTTTACCTCAATAAACTACAAACATTTATAGAATGTTACAAGATCTATCTTATGTAGCAATTCCTGTAAGAAAATCGAAGATCTTGCTCATACTATTTTGACAAGAATATGCGAGATTAATCTTAACTTAAAAATAAGCAAGATCATTCAATATCATGCAAGATTTATCTTGCAGTAAAAACAACAGGAACTTACAAGAATAAACTGGCATATCATAGCAAATAACCTTCCCGAGATATTTAAGGATCTTGCTAGTTAAACTTATAAGAATGTTCAAAAAGTATCACAACTTAAATTTAAGCAAGATCTTGAACTATCTTGCATTTATAGGATGTTACAAGATCAGTCCTATGTAGTAATTCCTGTAAGAAAATCGAAGATCTTGCCTGTACAATTT
>WLWD01003840.1_pt1 | contig 37504 bp, 19 predicted proteins | sample 6712731 | NCBI WGS metagenome assembly WLWD01 (sample SAMN12718690, study PRJNA576275) | sponge metagenome | isolation source: marine sponge | host: Mycale hentscheli | place: New Zealand: South Island, Marlborough, Capsize Point | collected 2014-11-01 | reverse complement strand
TGAGAGATTCCAACTACATAGGCTCCAACTGTCCTTGAATCCGAAGGACAGTCCTTAATTTTTGGACTGTGTCCTTCGTCCTTGAAGGGTTTGGTACTGCCCTATTGTTTGTCCTTGAAGTTTTCTTGCCATAACATGGTATTTTTCTTTTTTATCAAAACCTGTTGTTGTATAGTTATAATTATGCTCTGTTGAGTTTATGCAAGGTCAGCTGCTCTTTATCTTAAGGTCAGTGCTTTGCATGCACATTGCAAAGGTCAGCTGCTCTTTATCTTAAGGTCAGTGCTTTGCATGCACATTGCAAAGGTCAGCTGCTCTTTATCTTAAGGTCAGTGCTTTGCATGCACATTGCACTTAAGTGCTAACCAAAGACATGTATAGAAGTATTAGCTATACAAACTGTCACCATTAGCAGCATTTTCTGTAGCTATAGTTATTAGCTAGCCAACATAATAACTGTGTGCCAGTTGTTTACTTGTCAGGCCTGAAGAGCTTTCTTGCTGCTTACTGAGTCTCAGTTCTCAGACCTCTAGCTAGATCTACTTGTCTTGATATGTCTGATTCTTTCCCTGGGCCTCCACTGCCTAAGAAACCCAAACGACAGTGTCATTTTGATCCGAGCAAAAAAAAAAGCAACTGTAAAAAAGCAACTGTACTTTATAATAAAAAATAAAATTCCAATTAATATGGGTGTGGTTTGGGTGTGGATATGCTAATTAGGGGCGTGGTAATTAACGGGTGTGGTTTGTCCTTGAAGCATTTTTTGAAAAGTTGGAGCCTATGCAACTATCCGGAGAGTAACTACTGGTTGCGCATACCGAGGAAGAAAGGGTGTGGTCACATATGTCCAAAATGCGCACGTCCCGGCGAAGGGTGTGGTGGTAGTAGTCTGCCATGTTTAGCGCTCACTTCCGCTTGAAGAATCGCGCGATATAACAGTAGCCTGGCTGACTCTCTTCTGTGCTGTCGAATGAACAATACATCTTGGTATTCTAATCGCGTGTTGAGTGGGACCTCATTCAGTTATCTTACAGTTACTCTAGGAATAGCTTATGAGCGGTGCTGCAACTACTATAGGATCTTTGAATTTGGTGAGCTATAAACATTTACATACATTATTATAGACAGGTAAGATTAAGCCATTTGTATACAGAATAGTCCAATTCTAATTTAGGTTATTACAACAATATTGTACATTTTACAGCCAAACAAAGAGTTAAGAAATATTGAGATGTAACTAAGGTCACTCCTATAAGAATATTATGGCAAATGATGACAGCTCATATAATTTCCTTCTTGTATAGCATAACTGAAGCCTTTGTCTACCGCTAATATGGGGGAGAGTTCTGGTGGCATTAGTACATAGTACCAGTTAAAACTCTCCAGATCTCAAGGGGAGATTGTGGTTCCAGTTGTGGTTGTTAATATAATACTTAGCTGACCACATCCTCTCTATCAGCGCCTATTTGCAGTCTCATGGGACTTTGTTGTGTACAAAGCACTCGTAAAAAATTGCAGTGGAAATTGCAGCAAAGATGGTGGTGAAAAGTTAGGATAGGGATTTGAATAGTTAGGATTATACTATATATGCCAGCATCATTTTGAGCACAATGATTGATCTTAGCATAAAAGCATAATGCTAGCATAATAACTGAATAATGCAGATTACATACTTCAATTTGATAAACCTTTCCAAGATATAAAATATTCACTGCCTGTGTTCTTCCTTGTCTATTTTCTTCTGTTTTTATATAACTGGCAATATCTTACCATCTTGCTCTCTCTTCAGATAGATTTTAATTTGAATTAGTGTGTTCATGAATATCAGTTGTGTAGTGATTTGTTTCTGATTTTTCAGACTGAGCATAATTAGTTTCCTATTTTACGGCCAAAACATCATCTGAGATTTCCTTAATCTACTCATCAAGCTTAATACGCTTTGTAATCACTCCAACTAAGAACAGATTTTATTTTTTTAATGGCATTGTAATTATTATTCATGCCAAGGCAGATGTGTTGCTGGCTTGAATATATCCAAAAGAAATCGGAAGTAGTAGTTGATGTCAATTATAAGCATGGATTTATGGTCAGATGGAGCTTGAGTATTTCAAGATAGTCATGATGTCCAATAAGAAAAGCTTGTTGTTATGTAATGCACTGCATCAGTTTCATTACTCGTGGTCATCACCATAGTTACAATGCATAATTAGGAGCATAATGTTATATTTTTGGTGGCATCATTGCTGCAATGTCAAGCATTTCTGAAACTGCATAAATGCAAAAAAAAAGAAGAGTATAATTCATAAATCCCTGATTACAGCTAGAACTAATTGTGGACTCACAAGTGGAGAAATGTTCTTCCAATACAATCAGCTGTGTAAAAAACAGTTGTCTGGCTGCTTACCTTGGGTCTTTCCATGAAATTGGCAATTTTCCTGAACTGTCTTCATGGTTTTTGTACAGTTAGTCTTCTAACTGCAAATATTGAAGACCACGTAAATACGTAAGAATAGACAGTTAGTTATTGGAATTGTCGATGTAGCTAAGTAAGAGTAAAAGTTTAGGAGCTATTAAATGATCAATTCTTTCAAAATTGAAGCCTTAGTTGTATGTAGATGCAGCAGCGATGCAACTTTAGCCAAACTTCAGAGTGATGTGTTTTTAAATTACTTAGGCTTCATCTGCGGAGCAGATTTGACTTACTATATTGCTTTTGTACTGGTACTATGTATAGACAATAGAATTATAACTGGAAATAGATGAAACGGTTATTTAGCATAATAATACACAACAGTTAGTGCCGCGTTGTACCTGGTTTTCCTATAGATGGTAACACATATATATATATATTATAGTTACCAATGAGTTATAGATTTGCAAATAACAAAATGTGTTGCTTAGCAACAAACCTCAAAAATTAATTAATCATTTGTGACCGTCTATAGGAAACACAGGCACAACGCGGCACCCTTCGAAAAAAATTTTTTGCACTTACGGAGTTGTCGGCGTCCAGATATTGAGCTCTCCAAGTTTTATTGTCGTAGCTTAAGTCGTTCCCGCTATAATAGACCTAACCGTTCCCTTCCGTCCGCTTGAAACAATACATTTTAAAGAAATCGATCGATCTTTTCTCGATATTACGCACGCCGCGTTGTGCCCGGTTTTCCCGTAGACGGTCACATTTTTAATTTTTTTAACCTTATAATTGAGTAGTTGTTGGTATAATCTAGACAATAGAATTATAACTGGAAATAGATAAAACAATTATTTAGCATAATAATACATAACAGTTTATTCAAATGCCACTACACTGTACCATTACACAGATACTCTCAAAAACCCTTTACCGACTGTATGTATGTAAGCATTACCATTAAAGTACATGTAAAAAAAATGGTCATAAAAACTTTTCTACTGGAGTCACAATAGTTTGTGTCAGTGCTCATTCAAATTTTAATTTATTATAGCTGCACATGATAAACAATTTGGCATTTTCCTAAATACATAATAATATATAGTTTTGGGCATTATAATATGGCTTCCACCACAGAAAAAACCTAAGACTGAATGATAGCTCTACATGGGCATGACTTTATTCAGTAATATCACTTCATGAATTAGTTAATTCCACATGATTTATGAATCATGACAATAAGCTGACAAATAAGAATATGTGTATGTGACCATCTACGGGAAAACCGGGCACAACGCGGCGTGCGTAAACATCGAGAAAAGATCAATCGATTTCTTAGAAATGTATTGTTTCAAGCCGACGGAAGGGAACGGTTAGGTCTATCATAGCGGGAATGACTTAAGCTACGACGATAAAACTTGGAGAGCTCAATATTTGGACGCCGACAACTCTGTAAGTTCAAAAAAAATTTTTCGAAGGGTGCCGCGTTGTGCCTGGTTTTCCTGTAGACGGTCACATATATACATTATCAGTGGCGTAAGATGTTATGATTTGTGGGCGGCGAGCTCCATGGGATAATGTATTTTGTGGATTAATGTAGTTCACGTGAGAAATCACCACTTTATGGTGTGCCTTAAAATTACGCGGTGGGAGAGGAACTTCAACTTCACAGCACACTAACCAATGGCATTATTGGGCGAGTGAAGCGAGACTCTCACTAACGAGTGTCAATTGAGATTTTGGTATATATTATATAAATATATGGCAAAGTTCAAAGAGGTATATTGCTGCATATTGAAGTGTAGATATCATTCTTTTATGTTGTAGTTATGCTCTTTTCGTAAGAATTCCGTATATTTTTAATACTATTTATGTAGCTATATGCAGTATAAATTCTGAGGGAGTATTCTTCAATATCTAAATTTAAAATTTAACTATTTTTTTCTTATTAGCCTAAAATGATAAGTAATATGTGACCAGTGGATTGACTAAATCAATTGTTTATAAGTCGTCAACTCGCTTGGTGGCACCTTTTAGTACTGAATGCGTAAGAAGGAAAAAAGTGCACACTGTACAACTGAACAATCCTTTCTGTAGTAAGGGTGTGGTAGTAGGCTACCAAATTAAGACTGTGCTCACTTGCTATTAAAGAATCAGCCATTTAACAGTTGCCTGGCTCTCGTTCTGTGTTCTTATAATAAAAACAGGATTTGTGTATTCTAATTGCGCGCTGAGTGGGACCTCATCCAGTTATCTGATAGTTCCCCTGGAATAGTTTATGAGCGGAGCTACTGCTGTTATACTGGATAATTGAATTTGGTGAGCTATAAACATTGATATACATTATATTGATGAGTAAATGATACACATTTAGTCATTTCTTGATATACAAAAGTATGCATATCATTTTTACCGCTAAACACAAAGTTCTAAAACATAGAGATTTTAACTGAGGCCATTTTAATAAAAATATTATTGCCTCCCGTAAATTGTGACAGATCATCGCTATTTCTAGTCCTACATAACTCAATCCTTTATCTACAACTGCACTGTGAATAAGTCAGGTTGGATATTATGTAGTACAAGTTTAACATCCTCCAGACTTCAGTGGTATAGTATGGTTCTAGTTGTGGCTGACAAATCAGTTAGCTAACAACATCCTCATTCATAGGTTTTAGTAGTGTAGCCAGCACTTGAGGAATGGCTATGGAACATGCAGCAAAAATAATGGTAAAACTTTAGAATAAGGAAAGGGATTGCAGCCTTAAGGAATTTCTGCTCTCACTGGTGATATAGAGTTGTTCTAGGAAAATTATCAACAGTATACAAAAAAATGTTTAAGTTTGGGTGCTTATATTGGGCCTTTGATGAGATAGTGGCAATTTTAATGAACTGACTTCAATGTAACTGCAATTATTGAAAATTGGGTTTATAAGAGTAGAAACTAAGAAGCTATTAAATCTATCTAACCTCTCAAAATTGAAACCATGGCCTTATCTAGATGCAGCAGTAATGTGCGTGTAGTTGAACTCCAAGTGCACCATTATTAAAATTACTTAGGTTTTACCTGCAGAGTCCAGGTATGAACTGGTAGTATGTACTGATGCCACCAGAACTCTTCCCAGCAAACTGGTGGATACACAAGATTAATTCACAACATCATGAGTTAAAGTAGTAGAAGGCTTAGATTAATACTTTAAATTTTCAAGTAGTTGGAATACACTGGTATGCTTAAAAACATAATTGTTCAAAACTTGTTTGCTCATCTTTAACTTAAGATTGTTGGTTTGGCTTGGGCTAAAGTCATACATCCATATATGTGATATATATTGCTGTGGCATAGTAGACATTTGATGAATCATATTAAGATAAACCACACATCCATATAAGTGGTAAGTAGAACTCAAGCATACGAGATTTGATGATTGTATATTATTAGCATACATAGCAATAAAGTGGGCATTCCAGAGTCACAATCAAATGTCATCAAAAATCCATTTCCAAATGCATAATTTGTGATCATAAGAGCATATGATATATGTAGTCCAATGTAGAGGCTGTCATAATTATGCGACTGCTAACAATTATTTGTTCAAATGGCAAAAATAACACATAAATTTCACTTATACAAATAACATAAATTTCTTACAAAGTTGAGCAGAGTGTCATGAATGGCTGTAAAATATTTCGACACTGAAAAGATGTCGTTAAAATCAAGAACAGATGAATTGACAGTTAAATGAGTTTTAGAGATCATGAAGCAGTCAGAAGATGTTAAAAAGACTATCACGTTATGTAGCACACTATTGGAACTATATGACTGAAAGATTTGACAAAAGATACCAATTAAAATAATAAATCATGCCATTCTCATGTTCTGAACACAAATATAAATTAATGAAATGGGAGTACTGCAGCTTATTATAGACTACATAGGATGTTGTGCAAGACTTCAGCTAATTAGTTTATACTTCTTGAAATATGAGAGTCAGTGTGAGAGATTCCAACAACTGACAGCACAATGAAGCACTGTTTAAGAATATGTGCTGCGATATGATGTAAAACACCACTATAAAAGAAAAAAACGTACTAGATAAGTAATGATTTACTAAATCCATAGTATAACAGCATATTTTTATGTTTTTACTTAAAATTATTTAAATATATAATTTAAAATTTAACGGATTGTTTCTTATCCTAATGAAGCAAATACTATCTGACTCGTGAATAGACCAAATCAATAGGTGGAAAGTCACCAAATCGCTTGGCAGCACCTTAGAATACTGAACGCGTACGGAAGTAAGAAAAGGTGTGGTCACATGGACCTGACTTGCGCACTGCACTTGGACAATTTTGCGTGTAAGAGTGTGGTAGAATGTCGATAGTTAAATAAAAATAGTACGTGTATGTTCCAATTGAGCGCTGAGTGGGACCTCATCCAGTTATCTTATCGTTCCCCAGGAATTGTTTATGAGCGGTGCTGTTGTTATACTGGATATTTGAATCTGATGTGCTATAAGTATTGATATACATTTAATTGATGAGTAATTGATGCACATTGAGTTATTCTAGGTAGAGTGTTTCCCTATCATTTTTACAGCTAAGTACAAAGTTTGGAACATTGAGATATTAACTGATGGCATTTTAATGAAAATATTATTGCCTTCTACAAATTATGACATATCATAGCTACACCTAGTCTTGCATAGCTTGACCCTTTATCTACTATCAGTACACTCTATTATCTAACCTGTCAAAATTGAAACCATTGCGGTATAAGTGATATGTATTACTCTGGCATAGTAGAGATTTGATGAGTGTATCATTATTACAATGGCTTAAGAAAACCACATATCCATATAAGAGATGTGTAGTACTCGGAATAAGAGATTTGATGATTGCATCATATTAGGCTACACAGATGACAGGACCTTAGTATGGCTGTTGATGACTTGAGGAAACATAATTCTCTAAATCTCAAGTTTAGAGACAACATAGTTATGTGTACAACTAGACTTGTTGGTTTAGATGTAGTAGAGCTACAGAGTTAACCGAGTGCTTATTCCTTTGACAGATATGTATAAGTTTAATAAGCCATAAATTCTCGGCCTTGTGGGCCTTCAAGTGGCATGAGAAATGAATAAAACTGAACTGAGCCACGGCATATATGCTGTTTGATACAATCAAGGTGAATTGTGTGTGGGAATGTGACTGAATGGCACTGAACGGCAAGGTGTTAATTACCAGGTTGTACAACCAGGTTGAAGTGAGAAGATCAGAGTAAGAGCCAAGGAAAGAGATTAAGATTGGGGAAGAATTAATAAAGACAGTGTGTAGGAAAGGACATAGAAGGGACAGAAGGAAAGGGTGAAGGTGGGTGAGCAAAGTGATATTTTAGTCAAATGAATGCAGGTTTTCTGAGCGCACTACGAGGCCGAGGAGTGCGCTCGGAAAACACACCCTGGATAAGCTCCAGGGTGCCTGCTGTGATATAAAAAGGTTTGATAAAGAAGGGGTGAGTGTTCATTGTTCTTTGGCAGTTCGGCTGCGGAGGTGGTAGGAGTGTGTTGCTTCCACCATCGGCGTCCTGGCGTGGACAACGAGATCTCCCGTGCTGGGTGGTCTTCTCCTCGACACCAGGGGTATGAACGGCAATTCCTCTTCAAAGAGGGCAGCATATATATCTCTCCGTTGGTGATGGAGGGATGGGATCTCACAGACATGACCGTGGTCATGACTGGTAAGTCTTTCTTGCTACCTTGGTGGAGTCTGTCCTGCCTCTCCTCAAATGAGATCTCTGCCATCACATCCTTGAGTAGTTTGGATGGGTATCCCCTGTTCTGGAACCAGGTGGTGAGGTTGGTGAGGCCTTGAGCAAAGATCTGTGGAGAACAGGATCTCCTGAGAGTTCTTATGACTTCAGCGCGCACTACTCCTTTGGCGTTACCCTTCGGGTGGGCTGACGAGAAATGTAGATACGAATGGGGGTCGATGGCCTTCGAATAGGGTCTAATGTCCAGGCATCCAGTGCTGTAAAACCTTTCTCCCTTGAACAAGGTCACGTCCAAAAAGTCAATCTTGTGTCGGGAGCTTTCCAAGGTGAACTTGATGGTGTTGAGCTGGGCGTTGAGGTGTGTCAGCAATTGTTGGAGTTCTTCCTCAGTGCCCGGGAAGAGTGTGAGGATATCGTCAATGTACCTCAGCCAGATGAGAGGCTGGGTACCTGACCAGTTGTTCAAAGCAGCAGACTCTAGCTTCCCCATGAACAGGTTGGCGAGTGTTGGAGCCACAGGTGTTCCCATGGCAATGCCTTTGATCTGCTTGAACGTCTTCCCAGCAAACTGGAACGTGTTGCCTGTGAGTATCAGTTTGAGCATGGTCTTCAACATGGACTTGAGGCTGTGATTGGGGCTGACAGGTGGGTCTGTGGGGATGGCCTGTTGTAGTGCCAAGGCTATGCCTACGCCGTGTGGGATTGAGGGGTAGAGGGCTCGGACATCTAATGTAGCCAGGATAAGTGACTTTCTGCCTTCTGGAGGGATGTGAAGCTGTTCAATGACTCTTACCACCTCTGTTGAGTAGGTGACAAGGGATGGTACGTTCTGCAGATAGTCCCTGAGATAAGAGTTGCACAGCTGGGACAGCTTCTGGGTGGGCCCAGAGGAACAACTTACTATGGGCCTCAGCTGGTGGGGAGATTTGTGTACTTTGCGGAGCCAATAGAGTCTCTGTGGCCTGACCTCAGTTAAGTCTGTCGTGTATTTGGTCTTCTCAAAAACTGAAAGCAGTTTCTTCTCGAAGTGATAACCAGCTACTAATTGGTTGGCCTGCCATGCCGTCTCCTGGTATGTGTCTTCCTGGATTTCTTGGTAGGTGTTCACGCCTTGTAGCTCTCTGAGGCCTTCTTCCAGGTACGTCTTCGTGTCCTGTATGACAATACATGTACCCTTGTCTGCCAGCTTGATGGTAATTGTTTTGTCTTTGCACAGCTTGGACAGGGCTTCCTGGTGGTCTTTAGAGAGGTTGTGCCAGTATCTGCTCTTTTCCTCTGGGCTTTAAAGTTTCGTGACGTCTTCCAGTCTTGATTTGATCTGCGTGAGGTGTTCGTTGATGATGTTCGGAAGGGGGTTGGAGGCTGGTCTGTTGATGAGGGTATTATATTGTCTCCTGCACTGTTGGTAGTACCTCTCGAAATATTCCAGGGGATCTGGAATCTTCCTCGGAGTAGGTGCAAATTTCAATCCTAGTTGTAACACTTCCTCCTCTAGCTTTGACAGCTTCCTGGAGGAAAGGTTCAGAACAGAGTTAGTCTCAGTATGTGGACTCACCAAAGGTTGTTGGATAGCCAGATTCCAGGATCTGACATCCTCTGGGTTGCTTGGGATGGTCCCTTGCTCTGTGACTGCAGGGTCTTCTATCCTGGTTAGGGCAAGCTTCTCCATCCTGATGTGGCTTTCCAGGCTCTTCATACGTGTGCCAGTTCTTGTCAAGGCCCTCTCCGGGGTTGTAGGCTCTCTGCTTGTCGTCCAGGGCGTCTCTGTGTGGGCTGGTGCCGATGATGGCCCAGGTCTCGGTGTTGTTATGGGGTCTGGAGCTGATGATGGGTGTGAACAGGTTCCGAGTTGGGAAGCTCCGTTGACGTCTGGTGGGACGATGCTGCTATCGCTGCCACCAGGAAATCCAATGTCTCAGCTAACTGAGCCCTTAGCTAGCTAACTCCCTGCTAACAGGTTGACAGCAACTTAGGGTTGAATTGTAATTCAAGAAAGATCTCTAATTAGAAAATAACCAAAGTACAGTCCATATATATGACATGATCACGTGACCTAAGAATTCAAAATAACGCACATACGACACACAATGGTTCTTTGTTCCAAGTAGCAAGGCATACACAACATGAGCCCTTTCCAGGCACACAACACACACAGGTGACAATTGGTTCAAACCACAACACAAGCACACACACACATACAAGAGTTACTATGGTGAATGACTAATGTAAGATAGAGTTCATGTGAGTGTGACTGATGTCACGCTCACAATGGGCCCAGTCTGGGTGATGCCATGGTTGGAGGCGGTCCTTCAGAAGGTTGGGATAGGTTTGTTGCCGGTGGTTGTTTCCTTCCTTTCTGTTTGCACAGCTTGGCTTTGCCGTGGTCTGTTGGCAATTTCCTCTTGATAGATCTGGGATGTGGTTGGAGCCTGGGCGGTTGCAAGTTGGGTCTGGGTGCACTCACAGTCGTTCTCTCTGTAGCTCTCCTCCTGTAGATGTCCATCCTTGTAATGTTCGGAACTTCTTCGTTGTTCGATGGTCGGCCAGCCAGTTCTTTTAGCTTCCTGTTCGAATCTTGTCTTTTCCTGGCTTCGTGTTTGTTGATGTTTATCTCAGTGGCCGACAGGAACCTCTCGTAGGTGATCAGCTCACCTGCGGAGCATCTTTGTGTCAAGGTGTTCATGGTCTACTTTGCTTGGAGTGCCATGGTTTGGGCTTCCTTTGCCACTAGGACTAAATGGTCTGCCAGCTGTTCTGTTAGGCAATCCGTGGCTTCTTGCAGGGTCTCCTCGAAGGTGTCTTTAATGTTCGTGCTATTTGGAGAGATGGTCATAAGTCTCTTTTGGACTCTCAGACCTTTGGGTCTCCACCCTTTGTCTAGGCAGTTCAGCAAGAATTGGCTCTGGTAGGAGGCAGAGTAGAAGATGATGGATTGTTTTTTATAGGTCTTTCTCTGCTCTAAGAGGTCTCAGTCTTTCTCTGATAGTGCCGGCCTTTGATGTTGAGGTCTGGCACCTTGGTTGTAGGCTCTAGTTCTAGTTCTAGTTCCAGGCCGTGGTCTGCCTCGGTTGTTCTGTTTAAGTCAAATGAATGCAGGTTTTCCAAGCGCATTCCTCGGCCTCGTAGTGCGCTCAGAAAACCTGCATTCATTTGACTTAAAATATCACTTTGCTCACCCACCTTCACCGTTTCCTTCTGTCCCTTCTATGTCCTTCCCTACACTCTGTCTTTATTAATTCTTCCCCAATCTTAATCTCTTTCCTTGGCCCTTACTCTGTTCTTCTCACTTCAACCTGGTTGTACAACCTGGTAATTAACACCTTGCCATTCAGTGCCATTCAGTCACATTCCCACACACAATTCACCTTGATTGTATCAAACAGCATATATGCTGTGGCTCAGTTCAGTTTTATTCATTTCTCATGCCACTTGAAGGCCCACAAGGCCGAGAATGTATGGCTTATTAAACTTATACATATCTGTCAAAGGAATAAGCACTCGGTTAGCTATGTAGCTCTACTACATCTAAACCAACCAGATTGCATCATATTAGGCTACACAGATGACAGGACCTTAGTATGGCTGTTGATGACTTGAGGAAACATAATTCTCTAAATTGCAAGTTTAGAGACAGCATAGTTATGTGTACCACTAGACTGCATATCCCAGTTATGCTCATTACAACACCACTTTTTCAAAATTCATGTATGTAAGCATAACCATTAACACGAGATTATATTAGTTGTAATAGTATGACTTCTCTATTGAATTCATAAAAAAAAATTATCAGTGCTCATAAGAAGTGTCTTACAATTTTAGCTGCACATGATAGACAATGTTTTCCAAAGATTAATTATAATGAATGAATGTTGAGCATGAGTTACTTAAATTGAATAGTGTAATAAATACAGCAGGTGTTCTTCGAGAATGTGTTGGTGCACTGGTACCAATGACACACTCTTAGTTCAAGTGCCACACTCCTAAAACCTTTTAATAAAACATCTTAAATTGTCCGCCTTGCTTATTGTTTGAGTAATTTGAGTATATCCAGACTCCACAGCTTCTAAAGAAAATACCTACCACTTCCATTCCCTCTTCCATTGTGAAGAATCGCCAGGAAACTAGGCTGCATGCATATTTACGCTTAAAGATAATGTAAAACGTGTTCCAAAGTGTTGTTTTAGCAGAGTTCGGTTTCCAGTGCTGTCTGCAAGACAGAGAGTGCTTTGAATGTTGTAGTGGGCGTAACAGTAGGCTACTCTGAAGATCGTTACAGTCATCTAGTAAAAAAAAACCATGTAAAAATTTTTTTTTTACTTCTTATGTGCCAAGTTTATTAGAGTAGTCTAACAAAAGGGATTGACCTCAGATAGTAGGCTGTGGACGGTCCGTGTCATTTAGCTAAACTGCTCAAGCTTTATGTCCATTCAGTGAGTTTTCCAAGTTAACTAGAGCAAGGTTGCAACAGTCAGTGAAAATGTATTTAGGGGTGCCTCCATGAGTTGGAAATGTTTTGATAATTATTTACATGAAAGTTTAGCTCTAAGAATTGATTCAGTGTTCATTGTTAATGCCATTTAACTTGATCCAAAACGTTGAGCTAGTAGAGCAACCCTTTCTTGGGCTTCCAAGGTTTCTTCTAGACGGTCAAAGCTCTGAAAGTTGTAGAGGGTATAACAGTAAGCTAGTCTAAAGGCCACTAAATTCATCTAGCTACAAATACCAATACTGAAGTGAAGCTATCGCACAAACAGAAGTTTGAGGAATTTTATGGTGAGGCAGGCGTGGGAGAAAAATAAACATAGCTTAATTAACTAACATCACGTGCTATATGTTTACTGGAGCAGTCTCAAAAAAGGGTGGGGCTGAGTTAATTGGCTGTGGACAGTCCGAGACATTTACCTAAACGGCTAAAACTTTTCGTTCTTCAGGTGAGTCTTCCAAGTTAACTAGACCGAGGTTACAACAGTAAGTGAAAATACATTAGGCGTGACTTTTGAGTGGAATGTTTTACTAACTTGTTTGCGTGAAGGTTAGCTCTTAGGTTTGATTCACAATTTCTTCATGGCATTTATATTATTACTTTTTCAATGATGGTGGTTGGCATGATCTGGAAGCTAAATTTGTGAAACATCTAATTCCATTTCTCATTGTCTAGAATAGCAAGCAACTGTTATCTATCAAGTATCAAGAACTATTCTGAAGTACTAGCACATTGCTGACAATCACTGCAAGCGTGGGTGTGGCTCTCATAGTGATACATCCAAGAGGTAAGTGTCATTAAATATGCAGATAAACTTGTTGGTGTAGTGCATTGCTATAAACTCAATAAAAAGCTTTGCTATAGTTAGTAATGCTCAATTTTTCCACCAACAAAATATAATAAGTCTTTGATGAAGTTATTGAAGCTATTGCAACACTGCATCACATAAGCATATTCATAGACAGTCAGTAGCCATTGGTACTGCCTTGCTGCTTATAATAGGATATACATACTAGTGATGTGCTTCAGCACAAATGGAGGACAAGCCACTGAGTACAAGTGATTCAAAAACATTATTTAAAACAATTCTAACTGTCTAAATTACAAGCAGCTCCTGACAAAAAATACGAAAGTGCTGAGCACGGCCAAGTTTTTGAATTGCGTATTGGGAACACTTTTTAATGTAATAGTAACCACTTGCCACAACTTTTCGAGACTTGAAAACCCAAGCAATTATAGAGAAATCATTGCACATTTAAGAGTCTAACCATTAATATGATTTTCTTACTAACAAAAGACTCTGGGAGGAAGCCTAAGAAGCTAAAATTATAGATTTTGTTGGACCTGTCCCAAACTTCACTAAATGGTATCCTCCGGTTTATCGATCATTTCCCGTACCGTCCTAAAAATTGAACTGTTTACCGCTCTGAATTCTTAGTTAATATTCAAAAACTTAACGGAGTTCCATTTCTATTCGAATTAGTGGTGGTGGTAAGTTAATAAGCTATTTGTCACAGTTATATGCCCTACTAAACAGTATTTGCTTGAAAATTCTTAGTCCACTAGAGTAACTACGAAGGTAAGCCTTGTGTAGGTGTATGTTCAGTTTTGTGAAAGTATTGTGCCTTTACTTAGCTAAAGAATATCACAAAATAAAGGTGTAAATAATGCTACTTGTTTGTGATGCTTTTTATTTTCAATTCTTACTGTTGCAGGAAGTGGTTACTATGGCATTGAAACCCCTTTATCGTATACACGTAATTTAAACTTGACGTTTTTAGTAGCTTGAGTGTTGAAGTGAAAATTAATCGTTTAACAATAGTGTAGTTTTAGGCTCGCTCGCCATTTGTGCTCAAGCACATCACCAGTTTATTTATGAATGACACCAATGTCTTTGATCAGAAATTTACATAGACCAAAAGCACATACAAAGTTAGGGTGTGGCTTCAGGAGGTTGCATATATCTCCCTTTCAAATAAATGATATTCATAGTAGTCTCACTTACTTCTAGCAGACTGCGTTGAGTAAGAAGAGAGAATATCAGTTTGATGAGATTCATGGTTTCAAGTCATTATTAGCTTTGGTCATCATGAGCTTGACAGTGATCACTGCACACTTTAACTAGTTTGATACTTCATGAGACACTAATCAACTGAGCTATACAGCATAACTTCTCTCACTAGATGTGGCTTTACACATGAGTGTCTCCAACATTCATGACCTTAATAGGACTTTGGATGAGCTATACATGAATATCACTATACTTTGAATATTTTTGTAATTGCTAGTAAATATAATATTCCTGTTATATTGAGATGGTTGCAAAATCAGTCAGTCACAAAGTACTGGAATTACTTAAACAGTTTGCAGATTCCAAGCTAACAGATAGTACAAGTATCATATTATACATCTATAGTATACCATTTTCTTTAATATTCTATTATACTGTACTCCCTTTCAACTAATAAAAAATAATAAATAAAATTGCATCCACCTACTACTTCCTCTCCTATACACCTTTACTAAATGAATGTTTAATTAACTTACATCTACCTACTCACATTTCTCCTCCTCTACTAATTGAATATTAAATTAACTTGAGTCCACCTACTCACTCCTCTCCTCCCCTCTGCTAAATGAATATTTATTTAACTTGACTCCACCTAGCTATTATATTCACTCCTCCTCTCCTCCACTGCTAAATTAATATTTATTTAACTTGCGTCCACCTACTCACTCCTTTCCTCTCCTCTGCTAAATGAATATTTATTTAACTTGACTCCAACTAGCTATATATTCACTCCTCCCCTCCTCCACTGCTAAATGAATATTTAATTAACTTGCGTACACCTACTCACTCCTCTCCTCTCCTATTCGGCGAGCAAGACACTTACAGGGGTAACACAATTGAAAATCGGGGATGTTTGTTTATTTATTTAGATATATGTTTGGACGTATGTATGTCATTTTGTACTTTGACCCTCCATATTTTTGTGTTTGTTCGGCGTTCGATCCCATCCCAAACTTCACTAAACGGAATCCTCTGGTTTAGCGACAATTACCCGTATCACCTTAGAAATTGAATTGTTTACCGCTTTGAATTGTTTTGCGGGTGCAGTTAAAATGCAAAAACGTATGGGAGCTCCATTTCTATTCGAGTTAATACACTATTTGTCACAGTTATATAAGCCCTACTCAACAGCATTTACTTGAAAATTCATTGTCCACTAGACAAACTACGAAAGTAAGTCTTGCGTAGGTATGTTCAGTTGTGTGAAAGTATTGTGCGTTACAACTACTATTAAGAATATCACAAAGAAAATTTTCAATAACGTGACTTGATTTTGTTGCTTCTTTTTCAATTCAAACAGTTGCGGGGAGCAGTTACTATGGAATTGAAACCCCTTTACCGCATTAACTTAATTTAAAAACTCAACTTTATTTTAGTAGCTTGAGTGTCAATTGTTAAAATCAATCATTTAACAATAGTGTAGTTTAAGGCTTGCTCGCCATTTGTGCTCGAGCACACAACTAGTTTATTTATATTTATGTTTGGACGTACGTATGTAATTTTGTACTTTGACCCTCACGTTTTGGTGTTAGTTATGTGGTCGACCCCGTCCCAAATTGCACTAAACAGAATACTCTGGTTTATCGATCAGTACCCGTACCCTAGAAATTGAATTGTTTACCGTTTTGAATTCTTTTGCGGGTGCAGTTAAAACGTGAAAACTTAAGGGACTTCCATTTCTATTCGAGTTAGTGGCGGTGGTAAGTCAATGTGCTCTTTGTCATGGTTATAAGCCGTGCGCACAGTATTTACCTGAAAATACATTGTCCACTAGACTACCGCGAAGGTAAGTCTGTGTAGGTGCATGTCCAGTTGTGTCAAAGCTGTGTTACAACCACTACTTAGCTAAAGAAATGTTTAAATAACATGTATTGTTTTGTTGTTGTTTATCCTCCAATTCAAGCAGTTGCAGAGAGTTGTTACTATGGCACTGAAATACCTTTATCGTGTATGCAAAATTAAAAAATTGTACCTTATTTTCAGTAGCTTCAGTGTCAGAAGTCAAAATCATTCATATAAAATTAGTATAGTCTTTAAGCTCGCTCGCCATTTGTGCTGAAGCACATCACTAGTTATATAACTTGAGTCCATCATCTACTCACTCCTCTCCTCCCCTCTACTATGTGAATATTATATTAACTTCCATGCACTTACTGTCTCCTCTTGATTGTGTCCACCTAATATTTAATAATATTTTGTAAACTAGTGCTTTTTATATCCAACACTCTTATATATCTGTTACAACTTATCATATATTCAATTGATTTACTTCTAAACTAAATACAAGCTATGTTTGAGTATGTACATTTCCAACAAATACATCAGTATGTTTAACCTGTTGTGTATTCCTTATTTTATGAGTTACAGTAAATAATAAATATTCTATTGATTGCATGTACAATATTTGATAAGAGTATTATTAAGAAATTCATAAATACTAATAATGAAATAGTTTAGCAGCACTCGTCTTGAGGTTGACTGCAGCAATTATTAGCTTGACAGCTGCTTCTGAACTTTGAGGTTAGCAGCTGCTTCTGCTTGGCTAGGATGATACAATGATTGTAGTTAATAAATATTATTTCTCAAAGGTATTTTTTTACATTAGCAACATTTTTAATCAAACTGCTCATTAAATTAAATTAAAAATTAATCCAATTACTGCACTAGCTTTAAAGATACTATTTAAATAAATGTTATCTACATAATCGGAATATTGACTTTTTACTAATAATTTTGCCATTGTAAGAATATTGTTGACGAAATTAATTATTTATCTAAAAATAAGTTTTTATTTTAATTTGTGTATTTTATCTAATGCTTCAGCAATGGGTCGCCATCGTTATCCAGCTGCACACTGGGAAAATACCAGCAGAAGACTACACAGATCAACGCTCTGGGAGACTCATTGTTCATATATCAATCAACCTCAATGTTTCTCAAATACTGAGTATCTGTTAATAGCCTTTACAATCTGCTGGATTTTCAGAAGGAAAACAAAAACTAACTCCAATAAATTCTATGCTATAATAAAACAACCAAAGACAAAAGGCAAAGAAGAAATGCAGTTTCTCCCACTGATCTGGTCCATTTGGAATAGTTCAATAAATATCTTAAAAGAAATTCATTCCAGAACTACTTCACTAAAACTGAAACTATTACTACTATGTGGAGATGTCGAAGCCAACCCTGGCCCCTATAATAAAGGTAATTTAACCTCTATCCAATGTGATGTTGAATTACAGTCAACCTCAAGTAGCCACTTGATAGGCAATCAATTATTAGGTTAACAACTCTTCTGTTTTTATCCATTATTTCTATTGAGATACAAATATTCAGAATAGTTCAAATATAAAGATGTTACATATCTATTGAATTTGTTGAGAATACATTGTTAAATATAGAAATATGCAAAACCGTAAAAAACTGAAACAATGATCTGATTAGTCTGACCATAACCTTGTAGAACTTTTATCCAATAAGCAATATATTTCTGGGCAATGCTTATTTAGCAAATGAATGTAAAGTGTGACTGTAGGCGGAGTCAGGATGGAATGAATTTTTGACGACTGCGATTTTAATTAATATCACTCGTGTTTTGAGAAAATTTTACTTGTCCATTTTTTTTCATACTTCTCTCACTAAAAATTTAAAATTCTCTATTCTGAATAATTTTAACCTAATTCAAGCTATACTCCCTTATTTCATTGCATTTCCAACATCTTCGTTGAAACATATTTAACAGAATGTGTATTATTCACTGATGTTATAATGAACATACATTATTGCAAATACTAAATATCCAGTTGAAAACAGACACAAATTTAGATTTTTATGCTTTATTGGAATTCATAAAGTAGTACAAGTAGAATTGTTTTAACAACTCTTATCTGCATACAATTATTTGTTTTGAAGCTGCTCTTGTACTTTGTGGTTACTGGCTGCATGTGTTTGGCTAGGTAGAGAAAATGACTGCTAGTTTGACAACTGATGCCAGTGAACTTTGAGACAAACTGAGTACTTTTAGGAGATATTAGTACCATCAAGATGCTGGATGATTATCAGTAGTGGTAGATTTTAAATGTTAAGAGAAACATTAGCAACATAATGTAATGTTACGAAGTAATTAAATATATTATTTATTGTAAATATTACTATTTTGTGTGTCAATGTAAATGTGTATTCTATTATTACACCAATGATTTTATTTTTTAGATCAGCCTCTCAGTCATTATGAACCTTCACCTCGAATTTCAGCTAATGCCTCAGCAAGTACTGACCAACTCTACATTCATGGAGGTGTTGTTGACAACTTTAATAATATAATACAATTGAAGAAGGTAGTTCAAATCTATGAGTGCTCTACAGAATCGTGGAAAGAACTTGCTACAACTGGTACTCCACCTCCTGGAATATATGCCTATGCAACAGCTTATTCAGATCATATTCTCTACTTGTTTGGTGGTCATGATGGTACATCATTCCATGCTTCATTACATCAGCTAGACACAAGATCTATGACATGGACTCAAATCTCACCACGACATGATAGTGGACCCATGAGGAAAGCTGAGTGTCAAATGATACATCATAATAATACATTAATCTTCATTGGAGGCTTTGGCATACCATCAGGTGAACTGCAGTCTGGATCACAATTTACTAAGGCTAAACAATATCAAGATGGTCGTGGCTGGACAAATGAGATTCATATGTATAATATTTCACAAAGTAAGTAATAATCAAGTATATTAATAGTATTACAGAGTAGATGGTAAGTATGTGTTACATATATTTTCTGAAATAATAATGTATTTTTAGAGTTACTAGCTATACTTATAGTAACAGACATGGTTATTTCCACTAAATTTTACTATATAGAATGTATTCATATTTTAATTAAAGTGGCATAAAATATTTTAATGCAATAATGTGCTACAACATTGAATAGCCTATTCATGAAAAATTGTGTGTTTAATAGTTTGATAATGTAACTAACATGTGTTTTATCAATGAGAAATAATAGTAAAAATGTTAGCAAAGTTAGTATAGAATCATGTCTCAATTGTGTCAATGCTTTGAAATACCCTGAAATTACAAATGTAAATAAGAACAATACATTATGTTTCAATTAGTAGAATTGGATACTCAATTTGTTTAGGTAGTATTTTTAAAATTTGATTTTCTTGTGTTATATTTATTACACATGTGGAATTGAGTGAAGTGAGTAAGACACTCATAAGTAAAACTTGAATAACATTCAGATATGTGACCGTCTACAGGAAAATCGGGCACAACGCGGCCCCGACGAAAAAATTTTTTTTTGCACTTACAGACTCCTCGGCAAGCAGATATTAAGCTCTCCAAGTTTTATCGCCGTAGCTTTAGCCATTCCCGCTATATATCGCCTAACCGTTCCCTTCGTTAGGCTTATTTAATACAATTTTAAGAACTAAATCGATCTTTTTGCGACGTCTACGCATGCCGCGTTGTGCCCGATTTTCCCGTAGACAGTCACATATGGTACATAGGACATCTTGTTTCACTAAATCATAGATTGTGACAGGTGGAAATCTTACTTAAAAAAATGGAGCAAAGTATTAGCTGGCTTGTCTTTGCTACATATGAAATTCTATGATGAGTTCATTAGTGCTTTATTATTTTCCTACTAAAATTGCTAAGAGTAGAGTCTGCTAAATAGTGGGAGAGGGAAGAGGAGGTGAAACTATGTGGTTGGATAAAAAAGGGAATTTTTTATGTCTTTTGCACTACTATAGGAAAACATAAAAGCATGAAATTTGTGTTTGTTTGAGAAAATTACACGAAATAAAAATATCAGACAAACATACACTTGCAACTTTACAATGTGTCATCATAAATGTACATGAAATTATTTTTCTATGTTGATTGGCGAGCGAGCGAGCGAGCGAGCGAGACACTATCAGGGGTAACTCAATCGAGATTTCGCTATATTTATTTATTTATATATATAGGTATGTATGCGGACGTCAACAATTTCGCCCGCGCTTCTAATTACGTAAGTTAGGTAAAGCGTTCACAGTTCCAGTATTTTCAATTAACGAGCTCTGAGAATTCTGCTGCACTGCCTTACGCAACTTTGTTTCAACCAAAAAGTTTACAGCTACTCTATTCTTGAAACAATTGTGAAGTCTTTGTCAAGCTGTGCTTCTTTGCCACTGCTTTCGAAGTTTATTCAGGTAATTCTGTTAGTTTAGTCTGGGATCAGAGACATTAGATTCTCTGATGCTAACTGGGAATGGAAAGGGTTATACTGTGCACTACAGTTAGATGTAATTTCTGTCCTATTTTTCTGTAAAAAGAGTCTGCTCGCTCGCCATGCATTTGCGCTATTCGAGCGCACCACTAGTTATGTCTAGTTCATGAGTAATTCTTTGTGAGCATGAAGGATAAAACATTTATTTATCACTTCAATTCGTATGTTTTCAAATGTAGAACTTGCCCTTTGTGATGTTGCAGATGTTATTGATGGAGGATCAATAATTATGAATATCTTCATTTAAAAATGAATCTAGAATTGTAATAGCTATTTTGAGGTTACTTATTTAACTTGAGAAGTGTACATTTTAATTACATCAGAAAATTTAGTACAAAATTTTATTATTTCTAATTAGGTACATGGTCTTCTCCCTTAATTACTGGAACTCGACCTTCACCAAGAGCTGTTTTTACTCTCACCGGTATTAGTCCTACTCATGCAGTCTTGTTTGGTGGATCTGATGGTACTAATTATTTCAATGACACATATCTCATAGACTTGACACAGATGGTAAGAATTATTTAATGTGGCAAGCATAGAAAATACAACATTTAATTTTTAAAGAAATACATTTTGTAACTAGTCTACACTTTCACAGTTTCGGCACTATAACATAAGTTACTTTATATATATAGTACTGAAACTTTACAATTGTTATATTAAAATATTATATGTATTTATAATTTATTATAATTAAATGCATATAATATTTTGGTATCAAAATTATATGTGACCATCTACAGGAAAATTGGGCATAACGCGGCCCCGACGAAAAAATTTTTTTTGCACTTACACACTCCACGGCAACCAGATATTAAGTTTTCCAAGTTTTATCGCCGTAGCTTTAGCCATTCCCGCTATATATCGCCTAACCGTTCCCTTCGTTAGGCTTATTTAATACAATTTTAAGAACTAAATCAATATTTTTGCGACGTCTACCCATGCCGCGTTGTGCCCAATTTTCTCATAGACGGTCACATATGTATTCATATTTTATTATAGCATTAGCTCCTCATTTACATATATATGTATGAAATATTTAAATTACATGAAATGTGTTGGAATACTTTGCTATTAGAAAATATTGTGAAGAGTAAACTTTTGCTGTGAGTTGCATTTACTCACTGATATGTGGAGTTCATGCTGTGATTTAGCAGTCAATTATTGTTAGTGATTAATTCAGTGGTTTATACTTAATTGACGCTGAGGATGTGATGCGTTCATTTCCAAACAAGACTTGTGATTAACACGTACTATGAAGTAGTTGTAGTGGATCAAGTGTTCAAGAAAGGATAAGTTAATAGCTAGATTGCAGCCATCAAAAAAAATGAAGCAAGCGGAATGAGCCCTCTTTTTATTTAGCAACTGTATTTCTTACCTGTAACTGGAAATACAATTATAATAACAATCACTTATTGTCGTCAATGTTTTTCCTCATACTCCAATAATAACAATTTTCTAACAAATACATTTATACTTGTTGATATGCTGAGTCAGAATTTTGACTCTTGTCAGATGATATGGCAGACTAAGTTCGTAGTATACCAAAGCAACAAGTAGCATTTATTAATTCTGGAGAGAATATTATTATTTGATAGTTGTTGCTCATTCAATAACTTTCTTCATGGTTGAATTTGACAATTATAGAAAATATTTTCACCATTAGCTAAAAAATAGTTGTATTTTCCTTATTTCTCATAAATCAGTTTCATTTTTTTCATGATTATATGTACCTATTCACTAGGGGTTGGTAAATTGTGCTGGCATAATTTTGAGTATATTAAGTGATTTCATAAATACTAGCTTTTGCTAGCATGATTAGTCTATAAGTATAATGAGGTAGTAAGTTTTTGGCAAAAAAAATTAGCATTTCTATTATACTATAACAATAGGAGTTTGATACAGTCTTCAAGAGACTGTCTTTGGGACTTTTTAAAATGAATTTTTGAGTTTACTAAATACCCTCTATAGAGGTAATTCTATTTGAAGATTTCAATACAGCTTACTTTAGGAAATAAACACTTTCAGATCCAGCACTGTTGCCCATCAGGATGCAGATCAACAACTCACATATCAACAGTGGTCATACCAGGATTCAGTTTAGTCATGGGTAGTGAGATTCTTACAGTTGTGAATGTGATTAAGGTGATCTTTGAGATCTGTAAAGGAGCATATTATGAGCATAATAGGAAGTTTGAAGTAGCATAATTACTAAAATGATGAGCATTTTGATTTTATTTATTTTTATTTCCTGATTTTAGCATTTCATCCATTTAGTTCTTGAGAGTCACATTATAATGCTAATTACTATACAGATGAATAATAGAATATAATCTTGTAGATGCATAACAACATTATTCTGTCAGTAGCTGTAGCTATTTCTTCCCTTCTTAAAAATGAGCCCCCATCACAAATCCAAAATCTGCTCCTGCATTACTGAGACATTATATGTTTTATTTATTTGTTTTAAATCTAATCCTGATTTTTTTTTTTAATTTATTATATGTATGGTGGCATACTTTATAAACACATGAATGACAGATAAGCTCATGTTAATTCTGTGGTTTACTGTTTCATAGTATATAGAACATTGATTTCACTAACGATATTCTTAGTTGGTAATTGTGGAAACACTTTAAACATTAATACGTTAGGCAAAGCAGTATTCAATATTGGCTAGTTTCAGAATTAAATTAAATGATTTCATGTTTATGTCAAATTTATATATGACCATTAAAATTAAAATACTAGTTCTGGCCTCAGTACATAATTGTACTAATAGTTTATTCACATCAATCAGTTCATACAAAGACTATGTTATGCCATGATAAAAATCTACCTTTATGTCAATTACATTAACAATTTAATAAGTTTATGATATGCAAAATGACTAGCATCATCAGGTTCAGATTAGAACTATTTCATCACATTCATTTCTCATCTCAAGTAGTATGCATTCAATATGTTTTTTTTTTACAAATATAAAATATAATACTCCAAAATTAATACTAATGTAGAATGTGGTTTATGTAATATGAGTTATATAGAACTGGAATCTATTAATCATGCTAACATTATTAGTACTATCTGATCAGTTTATAGGAATCAGTGAGTTTATAGACATTTTATAATGATGAAAAGGGAGAGAGATTGTACTGTTGAGCATATAAGACAGGGTGTAGTTTGTGCTGATAAAAGGTCAGGAGGCAGCTGCACTCACAAGGAATGTTGTACTAACAGGTCACTTATGTAACAGCTTACATTGAGCAGATGTATATAAGTAGACTAAATAAATATCATAATATTTTAATTAAACATCTAATAATATCATTAATTATAATATATTTTCTCTAAACTCTTTTCAATCTGCCAGAATTCACTGGTTTATAGTTATCTTATTGTTTTCCAGTTTCTGTCGACCTTCCAATTATACTTTAATCTTAATTATGTAACATTAATACTTTATAATTTATATATACAGCTATTTGTGTTTACTTTACCATATTATATTTAGAAATATTTTTATATTTTGTTATTTAAGTACATCATCTTGTTCATGTTATACATGTAATTATGACTGTATGATGCAGTGATATGTCTGTTATTTTAATAGATACACAACTACTTCAGTCTGATAGTGTTAAAATATATAGCATTTATGATTATTGGGTATATTTTGTTTCATTATTTTCTAGGTGTTTACCAAACTTGTGTATCCTGATGGAGCCCCACAACCATCTCCTAGATGTGCTCATGCAGCTGTTTGTCTAGATTATAATACCAACAACCCACAGCTGTTAGTAATTGGTGGTTATGATGGCAAGGCTTTAAGTGATGTTTGGTGTCTTGATGTACAAGCACAAAGTTGGCAACAGGTATATTTTATAATTATAGTTCAGTTGAAATAATTCAAACAATTATGTAATAATATATTTAAAGCCAACAGTTATTTTTAATTATTTGAATAATATAAATGAGGTAAACAAGTTACAGTCTTCCAAGTATATAATAATTGGGACCTTATAGCATTACATATTTAATTATAAGTATTCTTTTATTTAGACATTATGCTAGTTACTTAAAATTAATTATTTTTGTAATTATATTATTGATCAAAATACTCAAGCAATACATGTTTCAAGTGTATTTGATTATTCTAGAAATTATAATGTTAAAATTTGCATGTCATGATTATTGTTCAATATTTTGTACTTTAGATGACCATCTTGTCACAGCCTAGAAAATGTCACTGTGCTGCTGCTTTTGTCATTTCTTCTGAGCTCACAGAAATAGTCATATTTGGAGGGTATGATCAACACAATAACACACTCTCAGATACTACAATATTAAGATTAAGTAAGTTTTACAGGAAAAAAAAATTAATTCAATTTAATTATTAATATCCATTATACGAGAGATATTTTGTTGTTTTGATAGTTTTATTCATCTAATTATGAAATAGAAAATGTTCTAATACCATAGCCTAGTCATTTTCAATACAAAAAAGTGTGGTATTATTTTAAATTTTTTAGTGCACTAACCACATCCAACTATAACATAGGTTATTTACATAGTCCCCCCCCCCCCCCTCCCTCCCGGCAGTTTCTCTCATTAAATTTTAGTCCACTAAACACGTTTAACTATAAAATATGCTAATTAAGTGATTCTGGACAAGTTCCCCTCCTTCAATATGATGAGGAGAAGATGTCGAACCATATAATATGCTAATTACATGATTCTGGACAAGTTCCCCTCCTTTAATAAGTGACCGTCTACAGGAAAACCGGGCACAACACGGTGTGCGTAAATATCGAGAAAAGATCGATCGATTTCTTAAAAATGTATTGTTTCAAGCCGACGGAAGGGAACTGTTAGGTCTATTATAGTGGGAACGACTTAAGCTACGATGATAAAACTTGGAGAGCTCAATATCTCGACGCCGACAACTCTGTAAGTGCCAAAAAAATTTTTCGAAGGGTGCCGCGTTGTGCCTGGTTTTCCTATAGACGGTCACATATGATGAGGAGAAGATGTCGAACCGTAAAATATGCTAATTAAGTAATTCTGGTCAAGTTCCCCTCCTTCAGTATGATCAGGAGAAGATGTCGAACCGTAAAATATGCTGATTAAGTAATTCTGGTCAAGTTCCCCTCTTTCAATATGATCAGGAGAAGATGTCGAACCGTAAAATATGCTAATTAAGTAATTCTGGTCAAGTTCCCCTCCTTCAATATGATCAGGAGAAGATGTGGAACCGTAAAATATGCTAATTAAGAGATTCTGGACAAGTTCCCCTCCTTCAATATGTTCAGGAGAAGATGCTGAACCATAAAATATGCTAATTAAGTGATTCTGGACAAGTTCCCCTCTTAAGATCAAGTGAAGATGCCAAACCATAAAATATGCTAATTAAGTAGTGCTGTTCAAGTTTCACTCCTTCAATACGATCAGGAGAAGATGTCGAACCGTAAAATATGCTAATTAAGTAATTCTGGTCAAGTTCTCCTCCTTCAATATGATCAGGAGAAGATGTCGAACTATAAAATATGCTAATTAAGTAATTCTGGTCAAGTTCCCCTCCTTCAATAAGATCAGGAGAAGATGTTGAACCGTAAAATATGCTAATTAAGTAATTCTGGTCAAGTTCCCCTCCTTCAATATGATCAGGAGAAGATGTCGAACCATAAAATATGCTAATTAAGTAATTCTGGTCAAGTTCCCCTCCTTCAATAAGATCAGGAGAAGATGTCGAACCGTAAAATATGCTAATTAAGAGATTCTGGACAAGTTTCCCTCCTTCAATATGATCAGGAGAAGATGCTGAACCATAAAATATGCTAATTAAGTAATTCTGGACAAGTTTCCCTCATTCAATATGTGACCGTCTACAGGAAAACCGTGCACAATGCGGAGTACGTAAATATCGAGAAAAGATCGATATATTTCTTAAAAATGTATTGTTTCAAGCCGACGGAAGGGACTAGTTAGGTCTATTATAGTGGGAAAGACTTAAGCTACGATGATAAAACTTGGAGAGCTCAAAATCTGGACACCGACAACTCTGTAAGTGCAAAAAAAATTTTTTCGAAGGGTGCCGCGTTGTGCCTGGTTTTCCTATAGACGGTCACATATGATGAGGAGAAGATGTCGAACCGTAAAATATGCTAATTAAGAGATTCTGGACAGGTTCCCCTCCTTCGATATGATGAGGTGAAAATGTCGAACCGTAAAATATGCTAATTACGCGATTCTGGACAGGTTCCTATGATCAGGTGATGATGCTGAACCGAAAAATATGCTAATTAAGTGATTCTGGACAAGTTCCCCTCCTTCCATGTGATCATGTGGTGATGCCACCTTTAGATTCATAGAAAGTGTGTCCTATACACTACTTTGTGAGCACACTTGTGTTTTAGTGTACTCATCACACTTCTTACAATTAGTGTGATAGCACATCATGTGTATGCTTTTTACAGTGTGGACACTCTTCTGCAGGAGCTATAGAATCTTGGTCTTTTGACAGTGAAATATATTTCTCCAATTGTGTGCATTGTCGTTCAGTGGCTAGTGACAGCGGTGACTTTGAACGGAATGTAAATAAAATATCTAGTGATGAACAAGAGCTTGAGTGTTTCCATGAAATTTCAATAAATTGTAAGTATTAATTCCACCATCTTTTCTAGAATTGTGATGAACTTCAACTAATTTGTTGAAGATAAAGAGATACTTCTTTGATCACTTTTACTGCAAAGCTAGTTTATAACGAGGCTTTAACAATAGTTAACTTAATAGCTACTTATTTTTTAATGTTTCGTGCACATAATATGTATCATACTGAAGGATAACAATGCTCTTTCAGTTGGTAGTATTGGTTTAAATTTTATTAAAGCATTTATGTGATAAATATTATAATATAAAATAATCAAAACTTATTAATTAAACATTTTAATTAGTTGAAGGAATAATATCATAGAAATAATGAAAAACTATAATCTTCAGTGAACCTACTGATAATTTTTTTTATTTTTTTATTATGTACTTGGCTTGCTATAAGAGAAATAGTGAGCCTACAATTTTAGCAGTTTGGAATAAAAACCTTTAAGGGTTAAATATAAGTGTTAGTGACTATTAATTATTTGGAAAGCAATCAAATTTCCAAGGTGGGTAAGAATAACTAAATCAAAGGATTCTGTTTATCAAGTAGTGTTTCCAAAATACGCTCTGTTGAAAATTCTCTATCGTACCAGAGATCTAATCTACTCAACTATAGGAAAATGGATTTTCAAGTATGAACTATTGTAAAATAGTTAGCATACTTATAGATGGACGTGTTATGTATAAAAGGCGTTTTTTCAAAGACTTTTCAACTGAATTCAGCATTCACACTTTGCCCAGATGTGAAAGAATGGATACAGATTATGATAAGTTATGAAAAGAAAAAGAATATATATTATTATATTTTCTCATTAGATGTATTCTCTCTTTCAGATGTTAACAATACAGAAAAAAATGTTTGGGATTTGAACCCAGGCCACTTGCCTGTATTCATACTTTCTATGTTCTAATCAAATCTTCCTTTACTGTCTGGATCTAAGATCTACTATTGGCAGTCAAAATGCTTACTCAAAACTATGTCATTTCTAGTTAAGGTGATTAAACATATTATTTTCTCTACTAGTCTATTGTAAGCATTTTCCTTTGGCTTTACTTGTAGATTTCTTGTGGCAGTCTGACTAATTTCTCTAGCATTTTACATTTACTCTACAAGCTTAGTAGCTTAAAGGCTTAGTGATCTCTAGTGACTGTTTCACTAAGCTCTCTACGATCCATTGGTAGCTACAATTGACATGTCTATCATACCATGTGAAATAGTCATGTTTGATTAAATTAGTGGTACAAACTGTATTTATAGTATTTGTGTATAATTTGATTGAATTTATAGGAAAACTACAACTTTCAACTTCTACAAAATGGAATATATCAGAAATCATTCATTCTTCAGAGTTGAGAGATAAAGATAGACTAACAGAAAAGAAATTACTAAAATGTAAGATTGCAGATTAAGGTTGTAATATATGGATTGGTTAAATCGAATTGATAAAATAATGTTACTGGCATTGAGATGCATTTAAAAATGATTCATTTTAGACTATTTGCTCATTTTGAACATGCATCGCAAATACTTTAATATTTCATTGTTGAAACTGATGATAATATTTTCAACAATATACATACACAATATGTAGTAAACATTTAATCAGATGAATGTTTTCAGAAAGATACTATATTCTAATCACACACACAATATAAATAACAACTGCAAGCTAGTGGCATTGTTTAAGATATTTGTCGATACAATGCGTTTGATTATTGTACAACTTATTGATATCTTGATTTTAGCATATGAGTAATTACTATGTTAGGGCTTGTCTTTGAGTTTATCTATTTGATTATCTGTTGATTGCTTTGTTTTCTTGTCAGTTAGTCAGTTTATTGGTAATCAATTCTGTCTCGTTTTCTATTTGTTTAACAGTTTGTTTCTTTGTCTGCTTGTCGGTCAGTCAGTTAATTGGTATGTCTGTCTGCTTGTCGCTAGAATATGACCAACTCAAAGAGAACTTGTTTTGGTTATTATTCTGTGTTGTTTCTGACAGATATAAGCCGATTTATGATCAAATTATTACATATCTGTAATGCCTATGTTTCACCTGTCATGAATCTGGGACTACCATTAGCTATTGGTTTAATTAGTTAGACTGCTTATATGTAGAGAAAATGTAATAAAACTCTTCAAAGTCATATTTTATGTTTTTTATATTAAATAAACACCTAGATAAAAAAGAAATAGAGAAAGCCTGTCAAGAAGCCATACAAAAACAGACATGTGTGGACTTATGTGTAGGACGAATGAATTTTGTTGGTCTTCCAAGATCTGGTAAAAGTTCAACTCTACATCGACTACTTGGAGATTTTATAAACATTGATCAATCTAACATGAAAACTAATGAACCAAGCACTGGAGTAGCTGAGAGAAGGCAGCTATTCATTCAGAGTATCAGTAAGTCCTTTGGATTTGCACAGCAGGGGCAATGGACCAAGAAGACATTGTTGGTGAAACTTCAATTCTTAATGATGTTATACAAGAAGCTGTAGAAAGTAAGTAGAACTTGTACAAAACTTAAATAAAGCTGCAGGCTTTAATATTTACACCTAAAGTTTATCATTTGTAGCTGCAAATTTAATTTAAGTTTTGATTGTTAGCAGAACACATTTCTCTTGATCAAAGTCAAATTATATCATTTAGTTGTATTTGATTGTTAATATAGTCCACCTAATTTAATGTGTGCATTTAAGTTAATGGGTATTCTATATATTATTAGTGTTTTGAATTATATAATTCCAGTTCTTCACTATGAATAATATTATTAAAGTTTAATTTTACCATTGTTTATATGAATATGACATCAGCAATTTACTTTTACCAATAATAGTTTCTTTATAAGGACTTTGTAATGCATAATACTTGGATAACAACTTGATGAGTACAAGAAATAGTATTAGACAATAAATAATGCTATATAAACCAGCAGGAAAAGTATAACACATTTTCGATTATTATGCTTAAGTTATAATGATGGGTTAAAATTCTGAAAATAATGTTATAACTTTATATAACAACAGGTAATAGTAATTTAGCATAAATGAACTAAGTTAAATGAAAGCCGATTAACTCATCAAAATTTACTGTTAGAGTTAAAAATATACTCATTATGTTTAATAAATTGAATGGAATAATAATTGAATTTGATTGATCATTTTTATGCAGAGACCAAACCGAAATTCCAAATCAAACTAGATGTATCAGCAGCTGAAGAAGTTAGAGATGCCCAATCTTCAAATGGTGCTAAGGAAATGTCTTTAAATACAACTGTAGAAGATATGAGAACACCGGCTGAAACATCAGCAACTTCTGACGATGAAGACAAGCTAAAAGAATCACATGTCATCAATGTAGCTGAAATTTATCCCGCTTATATTGAAGCTGCAGCAGAACACAATGAAGAGAAAGTAAAGTATTTACTGAAAGACACTATATACTTGATAACAACTGATCATGGAGGCCAAACTGAATTTCTAGACCTCATGTCTCGCTTTCTAATGGGGGCTTCTTTACATCTTATTTTCAGTCGACTCACAGATTCCTTGGACTGTGTGTTTAAAATGTATTGCACCAATGAAGATGGAGTTTCAACTGAGAAAGAAGACTCTATAGTAACTCTAGAAGAAGTCACCTTTCAAACTCTAGCTAGTATAGCGTGCATGAAGAATACAAGTGACAAATTGACCTCAAATCAAGACTCTAATACTGACTTGGAGAAAGCCAACGTAGTTACTAAAGCTATGTTTGTGGGAACATTTAGAGACAAAGTGTCTCTGTCACAGATTAAAAAACGAGATCAGATTCTAAGAAAAAAAATTGAGCAGACAGAATTTTACCACCAAGACATTGTCGAGTATGCCTCAGAAGAATTCCTGACATTAGCACTGGACAACAAGAAAGGAACTGTAGAGGAAATCAACAAAGCAAGACAAACTTTTGAGAATTGCATTAAGAAGAATCTAGGTAAAGTTCACATTCCTTGCTCCTGGTTGATGTTCAGTGTTCTGCGATCAAAAGGAAAGCGCACAATGACACTTGAAGAATGCAGTGAGATTGCAGAAAGTTTAAATATTGATTTATCAGACATAACCAATGTCCTATGGTTTCTTCATTATCGTGTTGGCACGCTCCTGTATTATCCTGATGTGAGAGGATTTGAAAACATAGTCATTTGTGACGTCAAGGTTAGTACTACTTAATTTATGTATCTATGTATTTATGTATTTTTGGTTTTATAATTAGCAATTGGCTGTTTAAATTCAAGTGTTTATTAACTTGCACTTGTTTGTTCTTGTTTTTATAACTGTCGAGTTTTCTTATACTTTTTTATGTAAGTAATATTTGTAGTACTAAAAATTAATTAGTGTGCAGGAATTTTTCTATTAAAAGATCTGTACAAACTTTAGATAGTATGTAATTTTGATTGCAGCATCTAACAAATAGAAGTTGAATAAGCTGTACATAAAGTTTCAACTTCATGGTAGGGATCTATTAGAATTGGAATTTGAGATTGATGAATTAGTTATAAGTTTGAATTTTTTTTGCTTTTCTATTGAACTATTTCATTTTTTCCACATCAGAAGGTTATTTAGTGCTTTTAAACATTCATTTCGTGCTGATGTCTTTGTACCAATAAATAAACCGCCTGCAATTGTATTTCCTTTAATTGCTACGCCATCTCGCTCTCCTTGTGCTGCTATACTTTTCTATGCTAATTCAATTGAACAGCAGTTCCATTTACTTTTTGAATGGGGAATGATAAGCTGTTCAATTATTCACATAATATTTAATTAAGTTTGTGGTTAATTACAAATGTGTTAATAAATAATGGGTTGGCAGGTAAGTAAGTAATTATGATGAAAAGGCAGAAATAACTAGGCATTTATTACTAGAAAAATCATAATGCTCATAAAGTGTTCGAATTATTTTTTTGCAAAAGTAAATAATATAAACAATAATTCTCCTTAATTTTAATAATGGGCATATAGTATTTGTCTTCTAATTGTAAGACAGACAAGGTGTGTATACTTTATTATAGTTAATTTGAATTAAATTGTTTGTTCAACAAATTATTGTTCAGGTGATCTTCGATGCTGCAACACAACTAGTGAAGAAGACATTTGTGTACAATAAAGCTGGACATCGAGCAGCAACAGCATTTAAGAACAAAGCTCAGTTCACAATGGCAGATCTACTGGAAGCTACTAAAGAAGATGTTAAGGATTCCATTTCTATGGAAATGCTAATCACACTTTTTGAGCATCATAATATCTTAGCTCCCCTTCCAATTACAAGGGATAGAAAAGAAATTACTTACTTCATGCCTAGTATTCTTAGAAGTGCTACAAAAGTTGAGCTCCAAAAGGTTCCTAAATCTAAAGATGTGGCTCCTCTCGTGTATCGATACAAGTGCGGCTACTTACCATTAGGAGTCTTCTCTTCTCTTATTATAGGCCTGGTCTCAAACACAGAACTAAATTGGACTTTCAAAGAAGACAGTCCCTGTCGCAACAAGATTGAATTTCTAGTAGGAAAGGACTTGGACACAGTTACTATCATTAGCTATGCCACATATATTAAAGTGGTACTCTACAGAGAATCTCATCCAACAACACCCACTTCTGTAGTATGCGCACACATTAGAAGTACTATCACTTCTATGTTAACACAAGTCAATTATAATCTCAAGTACCTCAATGCAAGACTTCAATATGGATTCGAATGTACAGGCCATTTATTGGATTCTCTATTGAAACTATTGAACATAGCTCCAATCCATTTATGTATACTAGAAGATGAAACCTCTCTTAAAATGAAGTGTCTGAAGGACCCAAATATTACTAAAGTAATTCCACTTATAGATTCAAGACAGACAATTTGGTTCAATAAGGTATGACAAGAACAGTTCGTGCGGCTTAGTTTAACAATATTAATTTTTTTAACACTACAGGAGATTTCTGTCAGTGTATTGACTACTGGAACACCACCTCATAAAGGTATTCATTGTAAAGCCATCAGAGCTAGCATTCAATTTTTTTCTGTGTTTATTAAACATGTTCTATACCGATTGTAGATGATACAATCAAACAATTTGCATTATGTTTTGTATATGAATTTACAGAATTTGAAGTGGAGTTACAGGGTCGTGTTGAACTGAATGATGCAGTGGTGCAATGTTCAAGTGATCAAGGTGATTCTAATATTTCCTGATATTTTATTTAGTTTTTATCTGTTAAATAATTCAATTATATTGATGTAAGTAAAAATGTATAAATATTCTATTTTTATGAATTACAGTATCTAATTGAAAAGTTTTATAATGAAGTGACATAAATTATTATTATATAATATTATTATGATTAGTGTTACCTCAAAATACCTGTAGAGTTGTATGTTTATATTAATAATCATGTGTGTTCACAGATTTAAATATTAAGCAAATAAATGTACTTTAGTAGAAATGCATCAACTCAACATAATTATTAGCATTTGCATTTTAGTTCTATATTGTGTACTTCAGAGTTTATACCTCATGTAATTTTAGTTCTATATTGTGTACTTCAGAGTTTATACCTCATGTAATTTTAGTTCTATATTGTGTACTTCAGAGTTTTACACCTCATGTAATTTTAGTTCTATATAGTGTACTTCAGAGTTTACACCTCATGTAATTTGAGTTCTATATTGTGTACTTCAGAGTTTACACCTCATGTAATTTTAGTTCTATATAGTGTACTTCAGAGTTTACACCTCATGTAATTTGAGTTCTATATTGTGTACTTCAGAGTTTACACCTCATGTAATTTTAGTTCTATATTGTGTACTTCAGAGTTTACACCTCATGTAATTTTAGAGTTCTATATTGTGTACTTCAGAGTTTACACCTCATGTAATTTTAGTTCTATATTGTGTACTTCAGAGTTTACACCTCATGTAATTTTAGTTCTATATTGTGTACTTCAGAGTTTACACCTCATGTAATTTTAGTTCTATATAATGTACTTCAGAGTTTACACCTCATGTAATTGTAGTTCTATATAGTGTACTTCAGAGTTTACACCTCATGTAATTTTAGTTCTATATAGTGTATTTCAGAGTTTACACCTCATGTAATTTTAGTTCTATATAGTGTACTTCAGAGTTTACACCTCATGTAATTTTAGTTCTATATAGTGTATTTCAGAGTTTACACCTCATGTAATTTTAGTTCTATATATTGTATTTCAGAGTTTACACCTCATGTAATTTTAGTTCTATATTGTGTACTTCAGAGTTTACACCTCATGTAATTTTAGTTCTATGTAGTGTACTTCAGTGTTTACACCTCATGTAATTTTAGTTCTATATAGTGTACTTCAGAGTTTACACTTCATGTAATTTTAGTTCTATATTGTGTACTTTAGTGTTTACACCTCATGTAATTTTAGTTCTATATAGTGTACTTCAGAGTTTACACCTCATGCAATTTTAGTTTGGCACATGCAACAACTTCACTCTTTGTGAAGCCATATTGTGACATTTAAACTGCATAATTAGTTATTATGGAAAAGATGTATGTCAGAAACATGAGTTCAGTTGATATTTTAACATTTTGTATTCATATTATTTTGCAGCAATCAAAGTAGAGCAACTTGGTCATGTAGAGAAGAATGCTGCAGCTGAGCAATGCTCAAACTATCAGGGTAATTCAACATGTTTTATTCTTAAGATTACAATAGTTTTGAGATTTATATAGCCAACATGCTGGTATGAGTATTAACACTATTTCTAGTTAATTTAATATATGTTGTTAATTAAAGTAAATTTATTTATAATTAAATATAATCAGTTTAGAAAAACTGATCACAATAAGTAACTTTATAAATAATTGATCACAGTTGACAGGATTTAAAGCTTACTTATGATTTAGTCATACTGAATGATAATCAGTTATCTTAATTTCAATCCAGTTTACAATTTTCAAGTCATTAATATTCATAATTTCGTTAAATAATTAAGTATATGTTCACTAATATCTATTGGAGAGTCTCAGTGTTATATATGTATTTCTATTTTACTCGCGATAGTTAGCTTTAGCAGTAATTCTCTAAGAAACAAATAGGTTCAATCTGTGAAGCAAACAATGTTGCTTGTATCATTTCTGGTTTAATTACTAAAACTTATAAGTATTATAAAATGGACTAAATATTGTCATGAATATTCTCAGTGTTCTTTAGTAAACCTGTTAAAAACAGAGAATAGTGTAATGGTCTATTTATTGGAGAATAGTATCTCAAGTTATTACGCATTTATTCATTAGTCTGTCATCAACTAATCTTGAAAGCAACCAACTGTAATGTTTCTCAGAACTATTTAAAGGTAGTTCTCAGCTACACAAGTGTCACTTTTTTAATATAATATTTTTTATTGAGATCGTTCTCAGTTCATAATTACTGATATGTTAGTCTCTGTATGGAAAGTTGTATCATGTGTTCTCTAGTTCAAGAATTGGAACGATATATCATATATATTTATTGTTTGTTTTTTAACCCTTTCGTTCCCAATCCCGCTTTAAAGCGGGTGAAGACCGGTTGGCTTCTCCGAATTTTTAAAAATAGTTACATTATAGCTAGAACCTTCAGATTGCATACACAGGTGCCCAATGCATTGGAGAAGCATCTAAAATAGCTTTCAGCCAGGACTGCTTCGACAGTACCTCACAGCAGTTGCGTATATTTCTTCCTCGGCAAAAAAAAAAAACATCGGTTCTCCGTCGAATTTTAAAAAAAGTTACCTTCTTCATAGCAGCTTCATTTATGGATCCAGTCATCTCCAGAGCTTTGTAGAAGCAGCAAAAAATTGCTTGAGCTCAGTAGCCTTCCATAACACATTGAAACAACCGCTTCTTTGCCGACCAAGACTTTCCGGTTTGACTTACTGTCTTCTCCATTTTTTATAAAATCGCCAGTTCAACTGGGGACCTCCCTATTACGTACAGTCTTAGGTAATGCTTATTACATCATAGGATAAAAGTGAGCGTGTCGTGTGACCCCGGTAACTATGCAAAAAAAAATTTTTTTCAAAGTCATTTTTTGGAAGATGGCGTCTGGAAGTTACAATGCGGTGCAAGTTTTAGACTTGCTTGATGCTGACTCTAGCGACTCAGGATCAAGCGGAGAGAAGGGAGACGACATCTAGGGCTATAGGAGGCCCAGTAATAGGGTTGGTGGACCAGACCCCGTCAACTCTGATACTGAAAATGGGAGTCAAGAAGATGATCGAGGTAAGCTTGTCTTTCTCTTGTCTTTCTCTTGAAAAATAGCAAGCTTCTGTTGTGGAAAGGACTTATTTATAGCTATATTGAGATAGAGTAAGCTGTTTAGCTATAATATATAATATATATTTCATTGAGTTTTGAGATTTGAAAGTGGCTTGTGGTTTTTTGAACAAATTCAAATTTTCAAAATAATTTAAATTTTTTTTTACCACATATACTACTAGGACCAGATGTGAATGCAGTCACCGACCCCGATTACGCAGATGAGGCGACAGGAGCAGAGTCTTCCAGTCATGAAGGAGAGGATACCGGACCTGAGTCTTCCAATGATGAAACACGAATAGGCAGCAGGTTCCAGTGATGAAGAAGAGGAAGTGGCTCCTCCTGCTCCGAGTTCTGGACGTCCTCGCGGTCGGAGAAGGCGGGAATCGAAGAACAAGAGTCGGGTGGATGAGGTAGGGGGGAGAGTGGAAGAAAGATGACAACACACCCATTGATATTCCATAATCTTTTGTGTGAAGGACCACAGACTTTGATATTTGTGGCTGCTCC
>WLWD01000082.1_pt1 | contig 37512 bp, 29 predicted proteins | sample 6712731 | NCBI WGS metagenome assembly WLWD01 (sample SAMN12718690, study PRJNA576275) | sponge metagenome | isolation source: marine sponge | host: Mycale hentscheli | place: New Zealand: South Island, Marlborough, Capsize Point | collected 2014-11-01 | reverse complement strand
CCCCCCCCCCCCCCCCTTTTTTTTTTTTTGCATCAAACATTACATACATACATATTATATTGTATGTACCAATCACAATTCTGGTGTCTAGGATAGTGTTAACATCTAATACTTCAAGGCTAGGTTAGCATTTTTGCATACTGCAATATTGGAACACACTTTTCCTTGAATATGTTTGAACCAACTATTGTGGGATGAGGAATTAATGGATTAGTTGATTATTTTATTTGTATGTTATACAGGATATAGTGAGAGCTCGTCAGGCAGCTGTTCATTATGCCAGTGTCGTCTTCCCTTTCCATCACGTGCCCTCACGCTTTGCATGCATGTTGGCGTGTGGAGATAGGTAGGCTTAGATATCGTAGTCTAAAATACATAGTTCACTCCGTCTGTCTGTCTGTCTATCTGTCTGGCTGTCTGTATGTCTAGCTAACTGTCTGTCTGTCTGTCTAGCTGTCTATCTGGATGTCTGTCTGTCTGTCTAGCTGTCTATCTGGATGTCTGTCTGTCTAGCTGTATTTCTGTCTGTCTGGCTATGTGTCTGTTTGTCTGTCTGTCTTCGTGTCTGTCTGTCTGTCTATCTAGCTGTCTGGCTGGCTGGCTGTGTGTCTGTCTGTCTGTTTGTCTGTCTGTCTGTCTTCGTGTCTGGCTGTGTGTCTGTCTGTCTGTTTGTCTGGCTGTGTGTCTGTCTGTCTGTCTAGCTGTCTGGCTGGCTGGCTGGCTGTGTGTCTGTCTATCTGTTTGTCTGCCTGTCTGGCTGTGTGTCTGTCTGACTGTCTGGCTGTGTGTCTGTCTGGCTGTGTGTCTGTCTGTCTGTCTGTCTTTGTGTCTGTTTGTCTGTCTGTCTGTCTGTCTTCGTGTCTGGCTGTTTGTCTGTCTGTGTCTGTCTGTCTGGCTGGCTGGCTGTCAGTCAGTCTGTCTGAGTGTGTGCACAAGTGTGGATGTGGATGTATGCATTTGGAATAGAGTTGCACAGATATGAGTAATGGCTGGTATTCCAATATTTGCTTGAAGTAATCTGCAGCTACTGATTGATGGCATAATGAGTGAATGCAAGTATTATTAAGAGAAGAAATAAACCACAGCAATTTTAACAAGAGAAACCCTAAACTCCCACTAGCTAGACAGTTGCTCTAGGAGTAGGACTCAATAAACGATTCTTCAAATTTCCCTATAATTCTATCACAATGCTTCATGGTTCTCAAATGCTAAAATAATTTATTGTATCTAGGAGTTGCAAAATATATGCACTGATCTGCAGCCGCCATAATAGAATATTGTAGAATATCTGCTACTTTATAGATTTTCAGTAGGATGTCAGCTAGGGTATTACCAATTACCGACAACAGTTTCCTTGGGTTAAGATCCCAATACTGATACAATTATTGGTGCCACTCTAATTAGGAATAGCTCGGGGGATGTATGGAAGTAGTAATGATAAATAAGTGTTTTCAGTAAGAACTACATTCCGAATTTTTATTGATTAAAGAGCATGTCTGTGTGGTAGTCAAGGCAACATCAAGGAAGAAGGTCGTAAGGGGTTGGTGCCCCCATCACCTGACAGCATCCTGGGGGGCGTGAACCCGTCCACTTGTCAACCACCTGCCTTCACTGAGATGACCATGTATCTTCACAATAGGGTAAGGGGACGCAGGATGCAGGGGCTTAGTGTAGTTAGATGCCGGGCATCGGCATGTGAGGGGGTGTGGTTCTAGACTGTTGGAGGTATTTTTGACTTGTACGTTAAGATTCTAAAGTGTGTCTATTAAAGCCTCACCCATTTTTCTATAAATAAGATGATGGATTACCATGTGTATGCGGTCATAGAGAACTAGTCATAGCATGTTTAATAGATGTATTCTCTCTCTTTCACATGCTTTTTTTTTTTAACAACACAGAATTTAAAAAAAAATTTTTTAACAACACAGAATTAAAAATATTTGGTCGCCACCGGGAATCGAACCCAGGACTGCTGTACCCCCTTATCAGTATAAATACAGAATTGGAGTGTTTGTTTGCTGGCTGGTTGTCATAGCTCAGCAAAAGAGAGAGAATACATCTAATGAGTAAAAGAAGGCTGAGAAAGAAAGTGTGAAGCATGGTTAATTTCCATGTTTTGCGTGGGCGTCCTGTGTTGTAGGCACCGCCTCCTGAGTTGTACCCACTGAACTCTGTACCCACTGAACTCTGTACCCATTGAACTCTGTGCCCTTATGCACTGCATTCTGTGTGGCGTGTCCTGTCCTGTAAACTGATATTTTACAAACTATTCTGTGGTTTTGTTTGTTATGTAGGTGCATCTATTGGAACGATCTGGTCAGGTGTATGCCACGGCTGCCGGCAAGCTACCGTTCCCTCCTGCCGTGCTCAGTGAGGGTCTCAAGTTCCTCAGTCTGTGTCTTTCTCACAGTGCGAAGGTCACTGATGAGCAAAAGCTGCAGGATAGGTCACTGCCGGTCATATCGGCGTACGTTGCCAAGCTGCGGCAATCTGGTGGGTAACTCGGAAGATAAGTTAGTGCTCTATGACATAGCCACACCCACAGTCCTAGCCCCATCCACAGTCCTAGCCACACCCACAGTTCTAGCCACACCCACAGTCCTAGCCCCATCCACTGACCTACGTGTAGCTGCACCCACAGTCCTAGCCACACCTACAGTTCTCCACACCCACAGTCCTAGCCCCACTCACTGACCTAGCCACACCCACAGTTCTTGTCCATCCTCAGTCCCCCTCCTTATGGAGTTCCAGTTTGTTTCCTTGGCTAGATTAGTGTTAGGGAGTGAATGTATGCATATTTTGAGTGATTAACTAACTGATTTTTTTTTTTTTTTTTTTTGTATTTATTTTTATTCATTTTTTTTGTAGTGGCGGCCACTGCTATGTGCATGTATGAGGCGAGGCATATATTACATCAGGAATCAGATTTCATTTAAAATAATTGAAGCTCAGATAAAAACGCAAAACTTGAATATTTATTTATTTATTTATTTTTAATTTACAAATACTGTTTGTTATTTATTTGGTTGAGCAGATGAGCAGTGTTTGTTGCAATACTTGGATCTGGTAAAGTATGGCCTTTTACCAGCTGCTGGTGAGTGGAGTAATTTTATGCCCATGTAGTATATGAGTTGGTAAGGTGATGGCTTCAGATGGAGTGTTGAATGGAGTTGCTCTGGAGAACCTACTGGTCCTGACTGCAGCAGACTCCTCCCACTTGATTGCCTCCAAACTGCTGCCTGACAAACATATCATCAAGGTATTTTTAGGGAGAGCGATATTTTGGGATAAATCTGCTGTATAGGCAGGCATTTGGAAAGTAGGCATGTCACAAAGCATCAAAGTTATGCTTACACTTGATCTGGCTCCCCCCTCCCCCCTCTCATGTATGTATTTATATATGTGACCGTCTACAGGAAAACCGGGCACAACGCGGCGTGCGTAAATATCGAGAAAAGATCGATCGATTTCTTAAAAATGTATTGTTTCAAGCCGACGGAAGGGAATGGTTAGGTCTATTATAGTGGGAACGACTTAAGCTACGACGATAAAACTTGGAGAGCTCAATATCTGGACACCGACAACTCTGTAAGTGCAAAAAAAAAAATTTCAAAGGGTGCCGCGTTGTGCCTGGTTTTCCTGTAGACTGTCACATATGTATGTGTATGTACTAATTAGTACAGCCTTACTTTATTTGCTAGTGTGAGGATAATTTGGCACATATTTAAATGCCGGGAAGATGGTGTTACTGTGTGATGTTTTTGTTGCTATAGAAGTTGACGTACGTGACCAGCACGGAGATCAGGGAGCCAGCCGCTAGAATATACGGCCTGTTGGCCAGGCAGTTTGAGATGCCACTGTTTGTGCAGAAAGTGGTTGACGTCCTCCAGGAGTGTTCATATGAGGTACACTTGTGTGTGCGTATCGCTCCATTAGTAAGAGAGTCTTTTATGTGCTGTTTAGGATGAGGTACATTAGTGTGTGAGCGTGTGCGTGCACTCTATCGTAGACGAGTCTTTTATATAAATAGTGCATGATATTTTGTGTAAATATGCATTTGCACTTTCAGTTGAATGGCTTGTGTGGTGTTTGTGCAGAATTACAGTATGCAGCATGGTGCAGTGGTCACTGTGGGACACATGGCGGCAGCTATGGTGGAGAAACTGCAAGACTCCTGTGAGACAAAATACAGAGAGGACATGATTAGATTGATCAGGGAAGTAGTCAGCAAGCTGGGTGAGTGGGTCAGGGAGTGGATGACTCCGATGAAGTGTGCTGGAGGTCCAGAACTTTTTAAATGGAGGGTTTTATAATGGGATGGAAGGATTTTCAGGCTTCTATCTAGAAAATTTTGTTTGGGATGGGAAGTTTGGCCCAAGTCCACGGTCTCTATATGTTCTAAATTACAAGGCAAAAGTGACATTTCTCTTTAAACCAGTGAGAGTAATTAGCTTGAAATTATTTTGAGCTTAATACTGTCATTTTGGGGTCAGTATTATATACTGCAGATACATAGCATGCAAATATAAAGGAGGAGCTTTGAATTTTTTTGGGGGGGGGAGGGGAAGCTGGGTATTTTGGGGAGAAACTCCTCCCACCCTGACTTGATGGAACCTTGGTTTTGGCTCTTACCCTAATCTAAAGGAGGAGCTTTGAATTTTTTTTGGGGGGGGAGGGGAAGCTGGGTATTTTGGGGAGAAACTCCTCCCACCCTGACTTGATGGAACCTTGCTTTTGGCTCTTACCCTAACCTAATTGAGCTGAACACTCTTTATTTCTTTTGCGAGAGCCTTGGAATTGTATCTTGATATCATCACCTCAGAAACTCAAGTATTTCACTTTGACAGATGTGGTGGTGTCATTGTAGTAAAAAAAAAAAAAGCACACCGTTTGATTGGTCTATTCCAATTTTCAAATTATTTTGAAGAGTCAGTGACTTTCTTCCATCAAACAGTTAGAGAAATTTAACTATGCATTATCACAAACAGGTCTGGTATAGGTTAGTCTGTACTGGTCTGGTATAGGTTAGTCTGTACTGGTCTGGTATAAGTTAGTCTGTACTGGTCTGGTATAAGTTAGTCTGTACTGGTCTGGTATAGGTTAGTCTGTACTGGTCTGGTATAGGTTAGTCTGTACTGGTCTGGTATAAGTTAGTCTGTACTGGTCTGATATAGGTTAGTCTGTACTGGTCTGGTATAGGTTAGTCTGTACTGGTCTCGTACTGGTCTGGTATAGGTTAGTCTGTACTGGTCTCGTACTGGTTGGTCTGTACTGGTCTGGTATAAGTTAGTCTGCACTGGTCTGATATAGGTTAGTCTGTACTGGTCTGGTATAGGTTAGTCTGTAGTCTGGTATAGGTTAGTCTGTACTGGTCTGGTATAGGTTAGTCTGTACTGGTCTGGTATAGGTTAGTCTGTACTGGTCTGGTATAGGTTAGTCTGTACTGGTCTGGTATAGGTTAGTCTGTACTGGTCTGGTATAAGTTAGTCTGCACTGGTCTGATATAGGTTAGTCTGTACTGGTCTGGTATAGGTTAGTCTGTACTGGTCTCGTACTGGTTGGTCTGTACTGGTCTGGTATAGGTTAGTCTGTACTGGTCTGGTATAGGTTAGTCTGTACTGGTCTAGGTTAGTCTATACTGGTCTCGTACTGGTTGGTCTGTACTGGTCTGGTATAGGTTAGTCTGTACTGGTCTGGTATAGGTTAGTCTGTACTGGTCTGGTATAGGTTAGTCTGTACTGGTCTGGTATAGGTTAGTCTGTACTGGTCTGGTATAGGTTAGTCTGTACTGGTCTGGTATAGGTTAGTCTGTACTGGTCTGGTATAGGTTAGTCTGTACTGGTCTGGTATAGGTTAGTCTGTACTGGTCTGGTATAGGTTAGTCTGTACTGGTCTGGTATAGGTTAGTCTGTACTGGTCTGGTATAGGTTGGTCTGTACTGGTCTGGATCCAAAAAAGGAGTGGTCCCCATTAAAGTTGTCCTGGCTGTCCTCATCAGATTCCTATCTGTATATTTAACTTTGGATATTTGTCACATTATTTCTTTTACCCTATCTTCCCTTTACCATACCTTTCACACTTCTTATGTCTCCTTGCAGTGTACCTTATGAAGAACCACAAGTTCCTTCATCTCTCCAACTCAGCCTGTGTGTCACTAGGAAACATATTCAGAAGTGGAGTTTTGCCTCTTCCAATGACTGAGGAAGAGAAATTAGAATATAAGAACAGAAACAAAGTAGCGGCCGAATTGACTGGTTCAAATGGTAAAGGGTTTTCTAAATTGGGAGCAGATAAGATAGAATTGGAGGATATGGAAGTTCAAGGAGAAACGACTGAAAAAGAAGATAAAGAAGTTGCCATGGAAGTAGAGGATGGAGACAGGAATGAGGAGATAGTCTCTTATGAGGAACTGATTAAGAGTTTAGTGGAACTCTCCAAGTCTTCCAAATTTGACAAAGTAAGTGACTCTAATACTCCATCAATGATTTATGTATGACAGAGAACTACTACTCTAATTAATATAGGATAATATTGTCTCACTTATGTATGCGTATGAAATTTATGGTAATAGTAGCTAATCCAAATGTGGATTAGATAGAATCTTTATAGGTACTGTAAGTATATGTTCAATTTGATGTACTCATTGTAAATTATTTTGGTGACCTTCATTTAAAATGTGATATCTTAAGTGAGTTCTTACATTTGGATGTCGTTTATCAGTTTTTCTTTATTTGCTCTCTCAGATAAAGGAGCACGTTGCAGGCACCCTGGGTTACCTTTGTGTTGGTGATCCGGGTTTCCCCCTTCGAGACTCTGTGTTGGATGGGCTGTATGCCCTCAGGGAAGAGAAGGCTGTGGAACTGCAGTTTACAGTGGGGGAGGGGCTGGTGTGTGCACTGGCTGGGAGGCACTGCACGGCAGCAAACGATCGCTGGGACCCTCACAATCCCCTGTCTGTGGAGGAGGATGAGCACAAAGATGACAGGTAAAGATTTTAGTTTGGTATGAAAGACTTTAGAAACCTAATTTCTTAGCTATTTAATTGTAACTGTTTAGTTTCTAATAACAACTTCACCAAAAATTAATTTTAAGTAGAGTAGGAAAATAAAAAATAAAAATAAAAAAATAAAAAAAATAAAAAAGAAGAGAAAAACAACATCAAATAAATAAATAAAAGCATGTCATACAAACTACTAAAGAGTGTGCATTTTTGCTGGTAGAATAGATGTGGATACCTGTAACTTTTTTTTTTTAATGCTTAGTCTGGATGGTTCGGTGATGGAAGCTGGCTTGAAGACTCTCTTGTCCAAATATGCAGTAGGGACATCCCCGATTGTCAGGCAGTCTTGCTGCGTATGGCTCCTTACCATACTCAAGCATGCCGCCAAACACCCGGGAATACAGGTGAGGACCTGAAGGGGGGAAAAACTTACATGATTGTTTGTCTATTTTTTTCTGGGAGTTAATGACATTTATACTATGAGGTATTGCAGCGTACATAGACACAAGTTATGATAGTTCGTAGGTAATTGTTATCTAATCAGAGTGACTAAAATACAAGTTATTACAGTAATGGTTCTAACAGGTGAAATGATGTAGCAAATGCTGGTATAGTCACATTTTTCTATCTTCATACTCGTTTTACAACAAAGAATAGAGATATATTGGTTTAGATTTAGAATATTAAAGCTTTGAAAGGCACGCTTGCTAAGATGATGAAATTTAATCCAATTAGATGTGTGCATTTTCTATTTTTCACAGAATTTTTTAAATTCTGAATTTAAAAAAATTAGGCTGTCACCAGGGATCGAACCCATGACCAATTCTTAGTGCATAAAGTGTCCTGGGTTTTATCCCTGGTGACAGCCTAATTTTTCTTACAATTGCTACCATTGTAAAACAGAGAGATTACGTCTCTTAATGTAAGTGAGCTGGGATAGAAAGTATATGAAGTGATAAATTATTGTAATGTACAGATCAGGTGAATTTTGTACTCTGTTTCACAGCCTCACTTGAAGTCTATTCAAATGGTGTTCACGGACATGCTGACTGAGTCTAGCGGTAAGAACTTAATTCTTTAAATAACCCTAAGTATTTATTTTTTGAAACAAAGTACCAGGAGGATCAAATTAACATTTTTAAATTACAGGTCGGGTAGGTGCATTTTATGGGATTGATGAAAATTTGGGGGCTAATGTCTCAATTATATCATAATAATTAGCCGTAGGGGCTAAATCAATTATCAAGGAGGCAGAGTGCCCACGTAGGCCTAAAATACCTTGTTTAACTTTTATACTGCCATCTCTGTCTTCTTGCATTGTGTAATTCCAAATACCGTTTTAATCCTTTAAAATTTGGTATAATTTAGTCTCCAATATCTGCCCATAGGCACAATAGGAGTTCACATTAATTATGTATACAGTGCAATTTTGAGTTGGCGATTAGACGTCTGATCTGTACTTGTTAGTACTGCACTAGTAATTTTATAGCTTATGAAAATCTATAGATTCATAGAATTGATAATTGTCCTAGTTGCCAATAGAATGGACTTCACTGAAGTAAACTTTACAGTTGGCCTATCTAAAGAAGATATAATATTTAAACACATTAGTCATTAGGAGTGCAAGTTAAATTGAAATTAGTTTGCCTTATAAATGCTAATTGAGTGTTTGTGGATGTGCTGAGTTGAAGTAATGCCACATTTAGTGGATGGATGCTTGTATGTTTGTGTGGTGCATTGGATATGATAGTTGAAAAAGTAATAAATATTGCTGTATATGTTGATATCTGCTCCAAGGCTAGCCAACGCCCCAAATTATTTACCCAATATTGTTGTATCTGTTAGAAGTGGGAAGGTGCCAGAGTTGAGATTTAGTGTAGTTGACGAGCGAGTGAAGCGAGCGAGACACTCTCAGGGGTAACACAATCGAGATTTCGCTATATTTATTTATTTATTTATTTATTTATTTATCTGTTTATGGGGTACGTGAGACTTCTGTTTTAGCCCGCGCTTCTAATTACGTAAGTTAGGTAAAGCGTTCACAGTTCCAGTATTTTTCAATTAACGAGCGCGGAGAATCCTGCTGCACTGCCTTACACAACTTTGTTTCAACCAAAAAGTTTACAGCTACTCTCTTCTTGAAACAATTGTGAAGTCTTTGTCAAGCTGCGCTTCTTTGCCACTGCTTTCGAAGTTTATTCAGGTAATTCTGTTAGTTTAGTCTGGGATCAGAGACTGTAGATTCTCTGATGCTAACTGAGAATGGAAAGGGTTACACCTGTCCTATTTTTCTGTAAAAAGAGTCTGCTCGCTCGCCATGCATTTGCGCTATTCGAGCGCACCACTAGTTAGTAACTTACTAAGGTGGCTGTATTTTGTTTTCAGTATTACTTCAGAGAGTTATATATTGGCACATGTGTTGTGTGGTATGTATGTATGTATGTAGAAGTGACCCAGGAGGTGGCAGCTAGGGGGATGGGCTTAGTGTACGAACTCAGTGCGGCAGACGGGAAGGAGGAGTTAGTGCAAGCTCTTGTAGCAACTCTCACAGAAGGACGCAAGTAAGTAAAGGAGTCAGTGAATCTATAGATCCAGAGAGTGCCTGAGATATATCCCACAGCTTAGTGAATTAATCCTGTTATGCACACAGAATAAACGTGATCGCACACAGGAAAATTGGGCACAATGTGGTGTGCGTAAACGTCGGTAAAAGATTGTGATTTGCTCCTTCAAATAGTATTAAAGAAGCCTGTGGATTGAAACGGCTAGGTGTCCTATGTTGGTAACGGTTAAAGCTATGCCTATAAATATTAGAGAACTCAATAATATCTGCATGTTAACTAAGTTGTAAGTGCGGAAATTTTTTTTTTTATGGGGCTGTGTTGTGATTGATTTTCCTTTACAGTCACATAAGCACACACACTGTACACACATTGGTCAGTCAGTGTAATAGAAGGCACGAGATAATTCTAGAACTTGAGGACCTTTGTACTGCACTACACTGTCACCACTTTCTAGAAACTTCTTAGCTAAACCTTCCTGAACAATCTAGAATGTACATTACATATATGAGTCATGGCACCCAATGCAGAGTGTGTACTGCTAATCATTGCTAGTTGCAGTATTTAGAGCTAGTAAGAGTTTGTGAGTTGTGAGTCTTTGCTGCCCAATAAGCAATTATTAGCAGCAATATTTGTCAATATAGACCAGGAAAAATATTGTAAGTTTGACAAGTAGATTTAAGCTGAATGGTCCATATAGAGAATATACAGGTATGTACATGTGGCTTGTCTTACCTTGAATTTATTCCCTCTAAAACCCTTATCCTCCAGTCCCCCCCCTAAAACTTCTTCTGGCTAAATATTCCAAATCAGCTGAGATAACGTGCACTCATTTCTCTTAGTCAGTACGTGTTTGGTATAAGCCCAACCGAATCATGACAGGTAAGTTTTTACTTTTACTGACAGAAAAAAGAAAAGAAAAGAAAAAAAGATCAATGAAAAGTAAGTTCCTTCATTAACCATGAAGAGGTCTTCAATTTAAAATTCTTTTACTCCATTCTCTGACTAGGCTGCTACACAAACTTGAAAAATTGATTGAGCTGGAGAGTGGGAAAGGGTGGAGGTGTTAACATATCTGAGTGTCTGAGGTTTGGCGAGCAAAGTGGCCCTTCTACCCATTGCTCACTGAACTACTACCACCAGCAGATACACTTGTGCCCAACGATACGAAATTGTGAGACATAGTGACAATCAACAATAGGAATGGTGTCGTGACTGGACTGTTTATTAAGATTAGCCACTCCACTTGCTTCTACTTTCTGTCTGCCTGTCATTTATGGAAACAAGATATTCCTTAGACCTGTGGTAGTAGCTAACCTTGATAAGAAGGAGTACCTCGACCCTAAGGCATATCCGGCAAAAGAAACAACACTACTGGATATTATAATAACTCGCAACATCAACAGTGTCATGGCAGGACTCTTCCTTAAGCTAATCCAAACTATTTCATCTGATTTCTGTGCATGTATGACTTTTGGTACCTGGGCTGGAGGCAGAATCATTATATGTCCGCTGGAATCTTTAGACAACATGGACGCCTACTTCGATACAAGAAATCCTGATGATGTGCGATGGATTATAAAGCAACAAGAGATACTTTCTGCGAAATTAAAGATGCATACAACATATGGACATTAATCATGACAGTATAAATCTGCACCTTTACAATAGAATTTTAGTGATAAATGATGAATTGAGTGAATGCAACTTAGAGAGCTCATTAGATGTATTTTCTCTCTTTCACTGAGCTCTGACTACCAACCAGCAGACAAACACTTCAATTCTGTATTTATATTGTGGAATTTTTCTCTGCTGATTTATCACATAACAAATTCTTTCTCAGCCTTCTTTTACTCATTAGATGTGTTCTCTCTCTTTCACAGGCTTTTTTTTTATAACAATACAGAATTAAATATATTTGGTTGCCACCAGGAATCGAACCCAGGACCACCTGCTTAATGCACAAGCGCTGTGTCACTCTGAGTTGCGGCAACCAGCCAGCAAACATAAACGTGTGAAAGAGAGAGAACACATCTAATGAGTAAAAGAAGGCTGAGAAAGAGTTTGTGAACTTATAGAGCTAAACTTGGGTCACTAACTGATTTAAGATGCATCCAAGTGCTCTATTAGCATACTGTGCTAATTCTCTTGTAACCACTAAGTGGTTATGCATACCTGGCTGAGCCAGGATGCCTGGGTACTAAGCAGGTACTGTGGGCCGTGCAAAGGCTAAACTCGCGGAGAACAGACTTTTACTCCCAGCACGTGGTGTGAGCATTGCTGTTTCATGAGTAAAGGCCTGGAATTTGAACCCCCTGGTGGGAGGCAGATGGAAAAGGAAGTTGCCAGATAGGTCCTGAGCCAAGGACACAACCACTACACCACACAGCCACCACTAGTATGAAGAGCTGAGATGATTCAGAGAGAAAGAGAGTAGGAAAGGGGAAAATGAAGTAATCAAGGATAATAAGAATAAATAAAGAGACCTTATGCTACTGTATTCCTAATTTAGTACATCAAGCGTCATGTGTGGCAGGTCCAGGTGTACTTGTTAGTATATGTATATATTATATATATATATATATATAAACACTTCTAACAAATCACCAGAGATGTGCAGTCAATATCCTTATATGTCGTGTTACCAAAATCGTACTCTCTCTCTCACTTTTTTTTTTTGTTTTTTTTTGTAGCTCTGTGTAGCTACAACGAACCAATTTGAGTTGTCTTTGTTTGATTTTTATTTCATTAATAGAGTTAAGGGAGAGAAGGAGGGAGGAGAGACAGAGAAGGAGTTTGTAATAGGGAGAAGGAAAATTTAATCCTTTTTTCCCATTAATTTTAGATCAAGTGCGAAAGTAACCCAGGACACTAAACTGTTTGCGGAAGGACAGCTAGGAAAGGATCCTAAGGGGTAAGTTCCTGATCTCACATTACTTTGCCTGAATGATGTTCCATATAAACTGAACTATCATATTTGTATCCAGGGGCAACCTGTCCACTTACAAGGAGCTGTGCTCTTTGGCCAGTGATCTGAATAGGCCAGATCTGGTCTATAAATTCATGTCTCTAGCCAACCACAATGCACTCTGGAACTCTAAGAAGGTAACAATTCTGACAGGTGTTCATTCATGTAGAATTAATAGCTTTTATATGGTCGTGCAAAAGTAAATTAAAGATCTATTTTTTTTAAATTAAAAATTACTGTATATGGAGTAGTATCAACTTTCTTAGTCTGCTACCTATTAGTTTACTTTGAGATTAAAGTTGTGATAATGACTAGGAGGCTATAACTTTGAACTTACACTGAATTAGCAAATGTGGGAACTAAGACAATTAACCTACTCATAAATTCAACATTACATCTGAAGATTATTCTAAATGTTGTGTAATCAATCTGAGCATGACAGAAGCAAGTGTTTGGGGGGAAAATTTATGAGTTTCAATAGAGTTGTGAGCATCCTTTGTTCTGGTACTCTCAAATAGTGACACTAAGAGAAGTTTCTCTACCAGTTATCAAATCTGATAAAAGCCTGAGAAATTATATATATACATATCTTGCACAACACAGTGTGCGTAAATGTTGAGAAAAGATTGTTTTACTTTTTGAAAAAAAAAAAAAGGCCTGTGGATTGAAAGGATGAGGCAGTGTACCTTGGTACTGGTTGAAGCTATGGCCATGAAACTTGGAGAGTTCAATACCTGGCTTCTGAGGAATTGTGTAAGGGGGAATTTTTTTTGATGGTTGCTGCGTTGTGCCCGATTATGCACTGTCATTTATATAGACATAAAACATGTACATGAATCTATACATACACACATATATATTATATATACTTGTTCAAGTACTGTGCATTACACGAAAATCAAGCTAATTAGAATACCGCACCACAACTCAGATGTCTCAATGATTAGCTTTCCAATAATCCATTGTTTCTCTTTGTGTTTATTTATTTATTTATTTATGTTTTGAGAATGGCATTTTAGTCTGGTTTTCTGGTGATTGTACTTTGGCTGTCATGACACATGACACACTTGGTTGTCAAAACTGTTTCTATAGGGAGCAGCATTTGGTTTCTCCAACATTGCAAGCCAGGCCCAAGACCAGTTGTCCCCTTACCTACCCAACATAGTACCACGCCTATATCGATACAAGTACGACCCAACCCCCAGCATCCAGCTGGCGATGACCAGCATCTGGTCTGCCATTGTGCCTGACAGCAAAGCCGTCATGGACAAGTACTTGCAGGAGATCTTGAAAGACCTCAAGACCAACCTGGCTAGCTCTATTTGGAGAAACAGACAATCTAGGTGAGCCATTCAACTTAACAAATCATGTTGGGTGGGTTACGTATAAACTGAGCAGGTGTTAGGCTTGAACTGGAGATGTAACAACTATTATGTGAGGTAAATTAACTTCTAGAGTGGACCAGGTTTATGACACATCTTCACGTTTTATATTATAATTTAAATTATATTCTTCCACGTTATGGTATATGTTGTTATGGTATATGTTGTTATGGTATATGTTGTTATGGTATATGTTTGTGAGTTTTACTATCATTCATTCTTTATCTTGACCCTATATACTGTGTCGGAGCCCATTTAATATACCACAAAAAAAAAAACAACAACTTATTCCAACCTTACCTAATTTGCATTAGCTTTTAAGTCTTGGCACTGAAAGGGAAAGTTTGTAGTTGCAGCTAATATAACCTGAACGAGCATAATATCTCTACACACACACTTCACTGATAGCTATATTGGAGTGTGTGTTGTTTATTCCCTATATAGTATGTGCAATGGCTAGGAGTGTTGGTCATTTACATAAGGCAAAGCTATACAGTAGGTAGCTTGTTCTGCAGGTAGTGTTGATCACTGCACTATTTCTCACCCCCCCCCCCCCCCCCCCCATTCCCCCCCTTTGTGCAAGTAATGTTAGGATTATGCCATATAGTACTCAAGTTTTGTCCTGCTGCTTCATTAAATCTCAGCGAGCATGTGTGAGAAGTCGTCCTGTCTGTATGTCAGTCTTATCACATTCTGATTATGGAGAATACTGATAATTAACTGTAAAATTGGGTATGAACTGATTCAGAACAATGAATTGTGACCCTTTATTGAGCTATTATATTTCAGGCTGAGTTTTGAGGAAACGTGAAGTTATCAGCTTCATCTGGGTACTAGCTTCAGTGAGTAATGTCCCCCTTTGTCACTTTGCAATCACATGAGCATCGCTGTCTGTGGTAGTTTGCTTCATGCTGACAAGTTAACCGAGTGTTTGAATTGGAGTTTCGCGTTGCAACTATTGGGGAATGTCCATTGCATATTTGGCTTCTCTTATGAAGAAAGCATTTGCATTTACCATTTTCATTGCACAAGCTATATTGTTAATTACTTGATTGATCTAAGAAATGATTTTGTAATAGCTAGCTAGTGTATCGTAGTGCTGAGGGTTCGCACCTTTGGTTTGTCATTGTCAGTTGTGTTTGTTTGTGAAGCTGTGTTGCTCTGAGTGACCTCATCGTGAGTCGCCAGATATCTGAAGTTGCTGGACATGTGCCAGAATTGTGGCCATTGGTGCTTCGAGTCAGAGATGATATCAAGGTACACGTATGTGTGTATTTGTACGTTTAGTGTGTTGTATGAATTATTTTTATGATTTTTGAGTTCTTAAACTTTAGTAGCCAAATGTTATTATGTGTTTTTTCCTTCAATTCATTCGTTTTAATTCATAGTTTATTCATTTATTCGTTCATTCATTCATTCATTTGTTCGTTCATTCATTCATTCATTCATTGCAGGAAAGTGTCCGCAAAGCAGCAGACATTGCCTGTACCTCCTTAACTAAAGTGACAGTGAGGGCGTGTGACTCTACTACAACTGACAAAATTGGTAGAATACATTCACTAAATACAAAGCATTCCTTATGGTTCTTGTACGTTGTGTTTAGGTGAAGATGTAATGAAGGGAGTGTTGCCAGTGTTTCTTGAAGGACTTGTCAGTCCCTCTGGTGATATCAAAGCCATCTGTATTGTTAATATTATGAAGATTTCGGATAAAGCCGTATGTACATTTATATCTTATCATGAATTCATATTTGGACATAATAATTTTTGTTACTTCTGCTATGCAATGAACTAATCTCTGTTTGGTTATTGTATTCTAGGGTGTATTATTGAAGCCCCATGTAGCAGAGTTGATTCCAACTCTGCTGGAATCGCTTAGCTCCCTGGAAGCACAGGTCAGACTAGTTTGATACTTGCTGGTTTATTTCACTAATCTCTTCTTACTTCATGACTAGCCATGTCATACTGTCTGTTTGTGTCTATTATTATTTTCCTTATTTGTTGGTCATTTGAACTTTTTCTCAGGAATTAAACATGTACAGTTTGAAGTTTAGCAGTGAGGCAAGGTTGCAAGAAAAGTTGGACGAGCTCAGAGTTTCAGCGTCCAAGGTGTCTCCAATGATGAAGGTCATCCATGAATGCATGGTCCAGGTAGGAGTGGAGCAGCTACCCCTCCTGGTGCCACGTCTTTTGGACATCATGAAAAAAGGTGTGGGGCTATCTACTAAGGTATCTGCTGCACAGCTGGTGGTTTCTTTAGTGTCTCAGTCTCGAGAAGATCTTACTCCATTTGCAGGTCTGTCACACCAGCAACTGATAGTTTATTTTTCTAATACATATAGTCCTTAGATATAGGTCTGTATTTATGCAGAATAGTCAATATTATCATACCACTAGTAAGATAGTAGTTTGTTTTTTGTTGTTATTGTTTGTTTGTTTGTTTTTGTTAGTTTACTTGTTTTTTTATTCTCCATTTTAGACCTAAAAAACTAGATCATATCTCTTTGTTTATGAGTTGCATTTGAAGCTGTTATTGTTTGTTTGTTTGTTTTAGCTAAGATTATGACGGCATTAGTGAACGGTCTATCTGATCGCAATGTGACGGTTCGGAAGGCATGTGCCAAATCTATCGGTCACTTAGTAAAGGTAAGAGGTGTTTATTTGTTTGTTGTTGTTTTGTTTGTTTGTTTTACCTTTTTATTTGCTTGTTCCCAGGTGGCTAAACCTAACACAGTATCCAAGATGATAGCCAAGCTCAAGTCTAAATACTTGGAAAGAGAAGGTGTGCATGTTTGTGATTGACTGACTGAACTGACAGATAGACTAACTGACCGACAGACAGACAAGGCAAATACTATAACCCTCACAAGTGTTAAATTATGGGTGGGAGAACAAGTAACCAAGCACAAAGGTAATTTGTGAAGATATATAAAGTTAACAAGCTCAGAGACCTGAACACTGGTGGCTAAACACCAGGTATTTCATTTGCCAGCTTCTAATTGATCATTTTACTTATATTGTCTGTGATCTTTTATCAACTACTTAAAAAAAAGAAATTCCATCCTAATTTTGTTTTGGTTGTTGTTGCTTGTGTGTGTGTGTGTGTCTGCCTCCCACCAGCCCCACCAGTCCACCCAGCTGTGATTGGGTACCTGGCATTTGCTGGGGTGCAAATTCAAGGCCTTTTCTCATGAAGCAGCAATGGTCCAGGTGGGACTTCGGGTGCCCACACCACTTGCTGTGAGGAAAGGTCTGTTCTCCTGCGAGTTCCTAGCCCGGCTCCAGGAGCTTTGCTTGCACGGCTCACAGTGCTTGCTTAGTGCACAGGCATCCTGGCTCTGCCAGGTGCGCGTGACCGCCTAGCGGCAGCAAGAGAATTTGCATTTGCATTTTGCGTGCGTGTGTGTGTGAGTGACTTTTTCTATCTGTTGTAGATGTAGTGATAGAAACCAGTGCAGCGTATGTAGCCCACGCCATGGCAACGCACTCACCTGACATCGCCAAGAACTACTCCGCAGAGCTCCTCCCACTTATCTTCCTCGCCATGCATGCCAAACCATCTCCTGACGAGGACAGTAAGTATGAAGACAGTACAAGAGAAGAGAAGATATCTTTCCTAATTGTTATCAGTTATTAGTTACTCTTCTGGTCTTTAGTACGTTATGGATTAAATTATTGTAATTGTGCAGTATGCTAGGAAAGGTCGTATTTGTGCTGGATCTTAACATAATGTCAGTAGGTTCCTACTTACTACTACAAGTCTAGAGCACTAGCAGAAATTAAATTAATTGTTAGTTGGAGTGTTCTACCAATTCCATCTTTTAAGTTCAATTAACTTGTAACAGAGGAAGCATTTGATTCCCTTATATCCAAGTGGAAGGAAGCGTGGGAGGAGTTGGTGCCCGGGACATCAGCTGGAGTTCGAGTGCACCTGGCAGAGCTAGTAGACATAGTATGTCCTGCCTTACAGTCTCGTAGTTGGCCGGTGAAGGCTCAAGCGGCGGCTGCGATAGCAACCATCACAGAAAACATGGGTAAGGGGTTTTCAGGCTTATCATCACATTAATATGTGCATTGTCAGCGAAGGGGACATTTTAGTGGGTGTGTTATTTGTCTTGATGCAGGAGACAATTTGAGTCCTGTTCACTTAACAGTCTTGGTCTCAGCTCTAGTAGAAGGGCTACAGGGAAGGCTTTGGGATGGTAAGGTAAGTCAGAGCTGATAGACATGGTCACTGCAGGTAGATGGACTATATATATGGGATGAAATGTGTCATGTGTTCTGAGTGAGTGAGTACTAGACCTCAGGCTATAGAGTTTTTGGTGAAGAGCTATTTATGATATTATTTCAATTAACTCTTTCTTGGTCAGTTTTATTGTTAACACAGGTTCAGTGCTCTCTCAAAGTTTAATTTATAATCATTTCCAATGCTTAGCAATAACCCAATTCATATCATATAGGTCAATATTTAATATATTTCATTTTATTGTACACCTCATTAGCAGCTCTTAATGCTTAATTTGTCTATTAAGTAATTAAGTAAATGCAATTGCCAGGTAACATTTTAGACAGTGACAGTTGTCAAAATTATAAAAAACATTGTAACAAAGAAGTGCAATTATTTGTGTACTTGTCACTCACAGACTACTTTGCTAAAGTCTCTGGCAACTCTTAGCAAGTCATGCAAAGAAGCTCTCATTCTCTCTGGACCACACCCATCTACCACACCTTCCTCTACCACCTCAACAACATCTACTACACAGATGACTCCCACTGAAGTGAGTGTATACATCCAATAATGCGAAGATTATTCTTTGTGATTATGTCTATACTAGCAAAGTTTTAAAATTTTATTTAAAATGTTGACCGGTTCAAATTTTTTCAACTTTTGACAATTTTTTTTTTCCATCCATAACCACGCTCTGCCCACCTAATTTTCATTACCACTTAAAAATAACCATCTCTGTTTCTTCAGATTGTGCAGGCTGTGTTGGGTCAGTGTAAAAAGAAGGATGTGGGCTATAAGACCGTTGCCATAGAAACAGCAGGTGTCATCATTCACAGTCTTCAGGTGGATGTCTTCTCTCAGTTCTGGCCTCTTCTTCCAGTAGTCAACCCAGTGAGTAAGAAAGAGCTAACCCAAGCTAGTGTTAAATGGTGTTTTATGTCCTTTTGTGCAATCGTTCACCACCACTTGGAACACAGGTGTTCAAGGTGTTTATTCAAGGTGTTTCACTGTAAAAAAAAAATGATGGAGTGTTACATTAAACATCCTATGAACAAAATAAGAAAAAAACAATAGCAAGATAGGGTCATAATTGAGGTTTAATGGCTTCCAATTTAATTCTTCCAATTTGACATAACTGATGCTAAATTCCCTGCATTATCTCTTCTCACTAATAACTCTCCTGTATTGCATTTCCCCCCCTTGTTTACGTACTTCAGAGGATATTATTACACCTGTAGGGTGTAGTACACATAGCCATATAGAGTTAACTCTATTTATGTGTCTGACTAGGACAAGATTGAAGAGGAGACAGAGGATGAAGATCGTAGGGCAACAGCTAGTGCCAGACTTGACTTGCAGGTCAAGTCTTTCTATGCATTAGGACAAGCATGGCCAACAGTTACTGAAACTCAGTGTAAGATACTGAATTACTTCATATATACATATATATAATATATATACATACCTACATATACAGTATAATATATGCCAGTTTGTTAAATTTTGTTTTGTACTGCAAATTTTCCCAGCACAACATTATTCTGACTTCTTGAAGCTTATTTGTTCTTCTCTTTCAAGAAACCACTGGAGTGTTCAGGTGTCAGTTTTGTCTGCAACTTATGCTCTCTTTAGCAGGTGAGATCATTTATAAGGAGGAAGAAAAAAAAAAGCTTCATCGAATGTGGTAAAGGGGATACCTCTAAAGATAAAAGTGACTTTTTTTTAGATATTTTTTTTTGTAAATTATAAGGGAGTTCCTCCAATTGTCTGTGGTAATATTTAGTCATATTTGGGTTAGGTTGCAACATCAAAGCAGTGATGAGGATCTGGAGATGTTAAAGACTTCTCTTATACCTGCAGTCTGCCAATGTTTGGGTATGACTTGCAACACTCTCTCTATATATATATGTGTGTGTGTGTGTGTGTGTATGTATTAATATATTACCGTAATAAGGCTGATATTGTTTCCTCCTTAATATCAAATTCGAATAATGTTTGAGAATTGCTAAGATAATAAGTGTATTGACTGTATTTTACACTTTATGCCATTTTGAATACTTGCGAGTATTGTTTCATCTATTAATTTAGAAAACCAGAAATATTATGCGGTCCGATCTGGGGGAATTCAAGCTCTGGAAAGTATAGTCAGCTATTACCAAGGTAATGAAGATGTGCACTAATAAGGCATGTTTAAAATTTCTTTTATGTTAAATTGTTCAGGTGTTTGTGGAAAGAAATGGGAGGGAAAGACTTCACAAATTATGACAGCAGCTCTCAAGAATGTAGTAGACAGACAACTCAAAGATAAGGCTCAAGCTCTAGGGAAGCTAATCAGAAATGAGTCATAATTTTTTATAATAATTTCTTCATTGTTTTTAAGTATAATATCTGGCTGGTTATAACAGTGAGAGGAATATTGTAATATTACTATTGTGGGTGGTTGTTGCCATACTTTGTATCAAACAATTTTGCTAACTAAGTTTGGGTTTTTTGGGGGGTTTTTTTGAGAAGTTTTATTCCTGTAGTTATTCTAATTGTGTTAGTTCATTAATGCAGCAGAAGGTACAATTGGCTGTACTGATGTATAATATAAAATTGAGATTGTAATACCTGTAGCTAATGGTTATTTTTCTGGCTAAACGTAATAATTAACACATAAATTGATTCCAGTATTGTGGCCAACGGAACAAGGTTTTTCTTGGTCTAATGTTATTGAACATGAGGTTTGAATGCAATATTATTGGCCCATGGCTGTGCATTGTACTGACGAAGTTACAAAAGCTTAATAGTTTACTGTAGAAGTCCTACAACATAGTGAGTTAATAAGGATCAGTTTATTCCAATAACCAAAAAAATTAGCTTCATTACTCTGAGAATACTCTTTGCAATATGAAAAGGACAATAAAACATTGTCAATCTTCTAACTAGTTCTAACTGACTTCAGCAAACTTGGAGGTGAAGTATGCCTAAGGGGAGCCAACTGCATACAAATATTTGTAACTTTTCACTCAAATGTTTTAAAGTTATTTTATGGCTCATTCAAAAACCAATTAATTTCTCTATAAAACTATGTAAGCAACTTATGAAATAATTGTTGCTTGGTGTAAAACTTTTTTTTTGCCCCAGAATACCTTGAGGCTTTTAGGGGAAAGGTTTAATTTTACACACTTTGTGGCTCGTTTGAAAAGCTTTTCAAACATTACGAATGTAGGGGGGGGGGAGGAGGATTGATGTCACTTTCTGAAAGTCAGTAACATTTTAGAGAATTATCTTGAATGGCTTGTCAAAGTTCTACCTCAACCATGTAGCTATATAAGTGCCAACTGTATTGAACAAGACACTCACAATTTTGAAGTTCCTGTCTCGGTCCCAACTTTAACAATAGTTGTTCCAATTTGAACCTAGGCTGCTAAACTAAAAAGTACAAACTAAATATTACTTACTCAGCTAACTATAATAAGGAATTGGTTCACAAATCATGCAAATGAACCAATAGTATCCTTCAAATATACCTAGCTCAGGCTATTTTTGCATCAATTTGTCCGAGAATGCTAACAGAGGGAGTAAAGAAAGCTTGGATTCGTGTTGTGGTTGAACCCTAAGAGGAGCTTAATATTTGTTGAGATTTAGTGCAAACTCTTGCTACCATCAAGTAACTCTTGTCTCTTTCTTATTTTGTCTCTTTCTTATTTTGTGTTAAATGAATTAATGGGTGTTGTCCCAAATGGGTATGGTCAGGCCAAAATATACAATGTTCCTTTTTTCTTTTTTTCTTCAGAAACTTGCACCTATGACCCAAGTTTGATAAGCATGTCACATATATATATATAATGTATTCCACACTAGATATCTTCACAATGCTATCTTTAGGTACTGACCTTGAGTTATCACATAGTATTATCTCATGGCTGTATTGCACCCCAACCAGGTCTGGCTTACCAGTTTTCTGGTTTTTACAACTACCTTACTCTAGTGGAGCCTACCCAACCAGGTTAGAGCAGCTGCTAAAATATCAGGCTTGGTGTGTGGGGAGTCCCTAGAGAGTTTTAAGGGCCAACTTCCACACCTAGAAATTAGGGTCCTCAGAACAAACTACAGCAGTGAAGATATCTAGTGTGGAATAAACCACTTATTACACTTGTCAGAGTGATATGGCAAGATGTTTCACTCTCAGGCTTTATTTTCACTCTGCCTCTGGCTCTTGAAAATAAATTAGCCTGCTCTTGAAATATTTGGCCTTATCACACTCTGACTCATGTAATATATAATAATATAATATACCTCATTTTTATATACTCCGCAATAAGTTAATGAAAAGAAGGCTGAGAAAGAATTTGTTTTATATACTCTAATTGATGACATAATGTTCCTGTTTTACTGGGATATATAAATATTTGATCTACGATTATGAAAATGATTCAGTCATTCTCGGCTGAAATAATTATAATAATAGGAATTTTTTCTCTTTTTAACAGCCAATATTTTAATTATAACTTAACCCGACATTTTGACTTCTTGCTGAAGTCTTCTTCAGGGGTCAACTGAGGTCGAACTCTCCGTGGTGATTATAATAACACAAAGTAAACAGCAAGATTTCTGGAGGGCACACTTACTGTTTATTATATCCTGGAGGGTGATTTGCATGCAGCATGGACAGCCAACCCTAGAAGCTCTAAACCTATGTCTCTATTAAACTTCTTGTTGTCAGGTGTCATCTGTATGTGTAGAGCTTCCTTGATCTTCAATTCATGATTCTTACTGGCTCTGTCTACAACTCTTACCTCGTCCCATTTAATGGGTGATGCTGCTGCCAAACAGTGTATTTGTACAGACTAACTTCGTACTGGGCTTGACATAAAGCCTAATCTTTGTCAGTTTTTGTGTATCGGCAGCCAGACAGAGTAAAGCTCACTATGATTGCTCTTGCACCTTAGTACCACCTCAAGCAGTGTGTGAGGAGTAGGCCCTACCAGATTATGCTAGCATTTTTTTCTGGAATATTAGACATATAACAGCATAGTGGAATAATTCTAGAATAATAAAGGTATTTAGGAAAGGGAAAATGGTTAGTGTTGCATGGCCACTCTTATTGTATTTCCAAAAGGAAAAAAAAGTAAGTGTGAAATACTGGGAGAGCTGTCAGTCAAGGCTCAGAATCAGCAAGTCATATCAAGAATTGTGCTAAATGGATTCTCTTCTTGAGCAACTCAACAATCATACTGCATTAGAATTGACAACAAATGTAAATTATTACCAGCTGACCTAAGAATGTGAAGGGAAGAGAATGTGAATCCACTGCCAAGCATATTAAAATTCATTGATGCTGTAATCCACATTTCCCCCAAATGTTTTGTAAGGTTTCTCACAATTGAACTTTTTTCAGCTGCAGCAGAGAATGTTTTTTTTTTTTTTCATTCATTGAACATTTTTACTTTACGGTTCCTATTACAGTAGGACCTCAGTATAACGGAACTCACTTATCCGGATGACTCGGTATAACGAACTGTGCCATTTGCAAAAGCAGCTGTTTTGCTCCCACTGTCTCCATTGCTGGCATTTACAATTTGAAGTCAAAAATTTAATTAAACTCAATGAACCTCAGTATAACGAACATTTCACTATAACGAACGCCCTGTGGTCCCAAAGTGTTCGTTGTACTGAGGTCCTACTGTATTAAATCTTGAGTAATTCAGTAAGAGACTGACAGTTTTACGGCCATTCATTTCATAACCTACCAACTCTATACAGCTAACTATACTGCAATCATCACATTTTCATTATTTCCAAATAGATAATTAAGAGAATAATACAAATATTTCTAGAATAATATGGCTACTATTCATTTGGAATAATAACTCAATTTTTAGAATTTAAAAAAAATTCTAAAAATTTCGAGCATAATCCAGCAGGTCCTAGTGAGGAGCTAGATATGAGTGTACAAGCTTAGAGTGAGTGTGAGGAACTTGGGCTGGGCGCAGGAAGCTTGAATTTGGTCATTTGATTGGTGCAATCTAAGCACAATTCCTGTGGAATACCCAAAAACTCCAAGGTGATTCCTTTATAATTCCAGCTATGGAGTCTGGTACAAGGTTCGCCATGTGAGACTGAAACTTCGGTAAGTCTGAGCGTAAGGAGCCTTAATCGTCACATATTTGACTGATTATAGTTAATTTAATTTGTGATTGACACTAAGCTAAGCACATGCCAAGTAAGATTTGATTGGTATTGATGAAGTTATACCGTCATTTAGCGTATTGGGTGGCCATGCAGCAACGCTCGCGCTATCATTTTGGGCATGCTCACAACTTAGCGTCTGGCATTTGGAGCGAGTATAAAATGAGCTTGACACTACGTGACGCTGTCACTTGGTTGGAATTGGGTTTCTTTACGGGTTGTGATTGTTTGTTACGTTACTGCTGAATTATTCTACGTTAATCGACTTCTACAGTGTGAACTACTAGCTACTGTTCACTACTCCGCCATGTACGCGGGAGATCGTGAGAATTCGATTGTGGATCGGAGACAACTTTATCTCCGTTGTTGTTCGGAGTGTATGCCCTGTTCTCAGGCTCTAGGGTACACTACAGGTAAATCCTTGGAAAGCGGTACTTTTGCGAAGGTTAAGGCTGCCTGGTCGCCTTTTCAAAGTACAATGGTGAGACAATGTGTTTTGTTAGATAAAAATAGTTCTTATTAATCAGAATTTTACATTCAGATTGCCTTAAAAGTAGTGAAGAAGACTGAGGTGACTAAGGTTGAGTTGGACAAGTTTCTTCCAAGGGAGATTGCTGTTCTCCAAAAAATTTCCCATCCCAACATTCTGGATATATACCAGATTGTAGAGACTAATGAGAAGTGCTTCATTGCATATGAACTGGCAGAGAATGGGACACTAATGGAATACATGAACTTAAGGGTTCGCCTTCCCGAACAGGAAGCTCGCTTCATTTTCCGCCAATTGTGTGAAGGTCTGTCCTATTGCCATTCTTTAGGAATTTCTCATCGAGACCTAAAGATGGAGAATGTCTTCTTCACAAAACATATGGACATCAAAATTGGAGGTAAGTTTTATTATTTGTTTTCATTCCATTGATGAACTATGAGTTCTTATTTTTAATATAGACTTTGGTTTGGCTCTGGACTCACAGCATCAGATAAGTGACACCTGCTGTGGGTCCTACAGTTACTGTGCTCCAGAAGTTATCTTGGGAGGCCAGTACAATGCTATCAAAGCAGATTCATGGAGCCTGTAAGTATTTCAATACATTATCAACATTATTGGCGAGCGAGCGAAGCGAGCGTGACACTCTCAGGGGTAACACAATTGAAAATCAGGGATGTTTGTTTGTTTATATGTTTGGACGTACGTATGTCATTTTGTACTTTGACCCTCGCGTATTTTTGTGTTAGCTGGGTGTTCGACCCGTTCCAAACTTCACTAAACCGAATCCTTAGGTTATAAATCATTACCCGTACCATTCTAGAAATTGAATTGTCTACCGCTTTGAATTCATTTTTGGGTGTAGTTAAAACTCAAAACTTTCTGGAGTTCTATTTCTATTCGAGTTAGTGGCGGTGATAAGTTCGTACCTATAAGCCCCTATGAAACGGTATTTACTTCAAAATTCATTGTCCACTAGACTAACCACTAAGGGTGTTCGACCTGTGTAAGTATGTTCAGTTAAGTGTGAAAATACTGTGCATTACAACTACTAATGAGTATCACAAAGAAGACGTTTAAATAAAGTGACTTGTTTTTTGTTGCTTTTATATTTTTTTTCAATTCAAAGAGATGTGGGGAGTGGTTACTGTGGCATTGAATCCCCTTTAACGTATATATATGTAATTAAAAAACTCAGACTTTTTTTTAGTAACTTGAGTGTTAGAAGTTCAAATCAACCGTCTAACAATAATGTAGTTTTAGGCTCGCTTGCCATTTGTGCTCAAGCACACCACTAGTATATTATATTATCACACTACAGCTAACATTTGAATATAATACATTTTGTAATTAGAGGTGTGATTCTCTATGCCATGGTAAGCAGTCGGCTGCCCTTTGGAGAAGACTGTCGAGTCCAGTATGGTGGATGTAACTACCACAAACTTCACCTTGACAGCCACCTTTCAGAGGGTAAACGAAATTTACACATTGCTGAAGGCTACTTATTATAAAAATTATTATTCATATAGACCTTCGAAATGTACTTCAGGCACTTCTGAATGTTGATGCTCCATTCCGTCCCTTCATTACAGAAGTGCAGACTTGGAAGTGGGTGGCGGCCTATCCCTCCACTCGACCAACTTGGAGGGAAAATGATGCCAAATATACGGTAGAGAAATGTCTCCCTTCCTTTCTCCACACCATCGAGACTGAATATTTGAGCCAGCCAAACACACTTCCCCAAGTCAATGATAACCAGCACCAGGAAGAAGAGGTCATGACTCTCTACGCAGCAAGGGAAAACTGTGGTGTAGAAACTGTGCCTCATATTGAAGAGGAGCCAAATGACACTGGTGTGTCTGACGATGGTCAAGAATCAGATCTCTATGCAATACCCACAGGAGAAGAAGTGTCTGTTGAAGTTGTGTCTTTGCCATCTACTGAAGAGGTAGATTTTACTTCCATTTCAACTCCCACCTCTAACCCCTCCTCATCATCAAGATCTTCGAAAAGTCGCTTTGTTGCTTCAGTTAGAGCAAAATATAGCCAGTTTGCTGCCTTCATGAGACGATTAAAGCGTCGTTCATGATAACATTTAAACATTCACAATAACATTATTCACAATATAGAAAGCATTATTTTACTATCAACAGTAATACAAAATATTTTAGTAAAAATGACAATTTGAGTTTACTTGTGATTCTTTAAAAATGCTAAAACATTGCCAGAATTCTCAACAATTCAGCTAATTGGGTATTTTTATACAATAGCTATAAATGATGTAGAATATTTTTAAAATTGTTAGGTTTAGCTTCATCTCCAGTAAAATAAAATTGCATTACAAGTGTCTGGGCTTAATTCTGAACACAGAGTGTAGGGTAGAGGAGGAAGACATGACTGACTATCTCTGAACAGTAATGACAATGCTCTGAACAGTAAAATTGGGCAGGGCTTCACTGGGCACAGAAAATGCAGTAGCTTTTAATGCACACACACATTCAATCAATAAAATTTTTGTATAATAATTTGGTTGTTTCTTCATGTAGTTTGTACTCTTATTTCCTCTTTTGTGTCTCTTCAAGCCTCATAGTCTGTTCTATTGTCTTGTACCCTCTTATTGTATCATGGTGTAGAGTATAGTCTATTGCATGTTTCTAGTTATTTTTATAGGCCTGTTGTACTCTAGTTCTAAAAGTTGTTGCATAGGCTCTAAGACAGTAAATAAACTGGAAGAGACTTAAGAGAATAGAAGAGATTAAAGAGACTAGAAGAGAAAAGAGACTAAAAGAAACTAAAGAGAAGAAACTAGAGACTGAATAGGTTACAGAGACTAGAAGAGACTAGCTAAATAGGCAAGAAGAGACTAAAAAAACTAGAAGAGACTAAAAAAACTCGGAGAGACTAAATAGACAAGAAGAGACTAAAGAGACTAGAAGAGACTAAATAGACAAGAAGAGACTAAAGAGACTAGAAGAGACTAGAAGAGACTAAAATGACTAGAAGAGACTAAAGAGACTGTAAGACACAGCTAGTTACTTAGTGTGTGCTAGTTATAGGAATTATATTCTATAAATAACTCTTAAAATGATGTAATGAGAGTATAACTTACATGAAGAAACAACCCACAATTGACTCCAGAATTCGTCTGATGGCGTAGTCAAACTCAGCTGTAGTGTTCACAATGGGGCTTGGAGTGGAGCTTTTGAGAGAAAAAAGCAACTTTGAGTAAGGCAAGCTAATGAGTAGAAAAGATCTCTCATGTCCTGTAGTAGCTGACTCTTAGCTATACAAAACCTTGTCATTTAAAACCTTAAAACACACTAACATATAAAAATCACTGCATGGGGTGAACCACAGGGGTGTGCGCCATACAATCACAATCGAGTTCAGCAGGCTGACTACACAAAGATGACACAAACAACACGCAGAGTAGTTCAATGTCCAATGTCACTACATGTCCAAATGTCCAAAATGAAGCCTCCAGTTTATCAAGTCTTGAATGAATGACTTCTTCACTGCTCAACGTGTTTAATTTGGTTCTCAGGAGTGTGAGAATTCACGGTGAGTGATGGGTACTTCAGTTGACAGAGGAGAGTGAGAGGTGTCCATGTCCTTGTGTATGTACAGGAGGGATTTGCTTGTGTTGAGGTGTAGTTCCAAAGATGAACCAACGTCTTTAATGATGGCAAGGGCAGTTGCAAGATCATCATGAGTGCCCAAAAGTGCTATCATCAAGGGAACATACATCGTGGCCTAAGTTAGGCACTGTAGACTTAATTCTCTTGAAGAGTGGTTTAAAATCTAGGGTGAAATCTAGGGGATTGCCATCCTGCACTCCTCAACTGCTGCAGATGGAATAGTCTTTTATGAAGAGAAGGATTGCCCATAGCAATTCCATGGATCCTAACTTAAACATTCCTAACTTATGACATTGAAAGCTTTAGTGTAAAGGCAAGGAGGAGGTTCCAGCAATGGTTTGAAGAGAGGAGTTGTGAAGCTGCATGTAAGTGGCCTCACAACCCCTTACCCCATCCCCAGTTGAGAGGCAAAGGTCAAAGAGAGATACTGCTAATGGCTGAGGCCAGAAACTTATGAGGAGTCAGATGGCGCAACACTATTCCCACAGCTATGGGGTCAATGACCGACCATCACTCTTCTTGTGGTTGGTTATAAAGTTGGCACCACTGAGCTTAGGGAATACAGTGGATGTTGCCTCACCAGCAGCTTACACTTGCATACAGTTTGTAGAAGGACAGTTCATGGCTATTTTGAGGTGGCTAGGATGCAAACCTAGTGGGCCTGGTGCAGATCCATTAGGAAAGGGTCTCACTCCCTTCAAGATGGCGGACTCAGAGGTATGTGTATAGGGTGGGATAGGACTAGTCAACAGAGATGGAGGGGGGGAGGGGGGGGGGGAAGAGGGAGGAGCGGAGGGGGGCTGCTTGGATGCTTCCAGCATCTCCTGAAGAATGGGTAGGGCATAGCCAGGCCATCTGAGGTGAGGACTTTCATAGCCTTGCTGTAGAGATTATTATCGACAGCTTGTTTAGCCCACTGATTAAGAGTGTAGCAAATCTTCCTTATAACAACACTAAGTCTTAACTCAACACTTTCCAATTGCTAATAGGAACAATTTAACAGCCATATGAGAAAAAAAATTGTATTTTGTATTTTATGCAGAGCTGGCCCAACTGAGCTTTTGTTGGTGAGTGAGACACTATCAGGGGTAACACAATTGAAAATCGGGAATATTTGTTTGTTATCTAGCAAGCGAATCAAGAGAGATACTATTAGTGGAGGATAATGCAATATCGGGTGTATGTTTTATATGTGTATGGATGGTACGTATGCCCCATAAACGCATGTGTGGGTTCTCTTTATTCTATTAAAATACAGCCTTTTAGGCTTAACCCCACTTTCTTCTGGTACTACAGCATTAAGCAAGTCTTACTTGAAACTTGGGCTCCAAATTGTGAGATAATTCCTGCAAAAACTTGTTTTTCAAGTCCCAAAAAGTTAATGTGACTTGTTGCTATGACATTGAAAATCCTTTATCAGACGTAATTTCAAAAGTACGCCATTTTTGGGGCTGCTAAATGCCGCCTGCTGGTTGTCAAGTGCCACTGGTAGCCAGAGCAGCTAATATTAAAATGAAAGAAGCTGCTATTACTTGGGAGAAGCTGAGGTAAGTACACAGTTCTGTATTTGTTAGCTAAAATTACAAAAATAACTTGGCTATGTTTGTTTTTGGTAGGGCTGCGAGCTTGTTCACCAGTTACTTGTAATTGAGGCAGTCAGAATCGCTTAAATTGGATACTATATTCAGGAAATTGAGGTAAGAGAGTAATTCTGTATTTGATTGGTAATATTAATGGTCAACTACTATATACATTTTGCATGAACTAAGCGAAAGTATAGTATGTAACAATACTGTAGATTTATGTAACCTAACTAGGCAGGCTCGCTCAATATTTGTGCTCAAGCACACCTCTAGCTAGTTTATACATTTTTGTGGACATACATTATATCACTTTTTACTTTGACTCTCACATTTTTTTTGACTCTCACATTTTGTGCTCACTTTGTGGTTTTACCCATTCCCATATCTCCACTAAACAGAGTATTTTCGTTTAGCGATCCCATATCATTCAAGGAAATTAATTATTTACCCCTTCGTATTAGGTTGTTTCTGAATGCTACAAGATGCACTTAGGCATTAAGTGCCTACTGTTATACTCAACACTGTGCAGTAATTCTTTACAACTTCTTGTTTTTTTTCAAGTCGTAAAATGTTATGGTGAATGTTTACTATGGTATTGAAACACTATACCAGACGTAATTTTAAAAAATCTGCTTTTTTTTAGTAGCTGTCAGTGTTTGTTGTCAAAAGATACTGATAATTCAGATAGTCAGAATGACTTATATTAGAGACTGCAGAAAATACCAGTACTCGAAAAATTGAGGTAAGAATGTGGTTCTGTATTTGTTAGCTAAAGTATTTATGGTCACAACCGCTATGTACTTAGTTATTAATATTATCTAAGCAAGATTAGAAATGGACTGATAGATTCTTTTGAATTGTTTCGTTTGTGCACTGGCTCACTCGCCCTTTGTGCCCAACACATCACTAGTTCATATTATATGTGTGGACATACATATGTCATTTTGTACTTTGACCCCTCACGTTATGTTCGACCCTGTCCCAACATTCACTCACAAACAGAATCCTCAGGTTTATCGATCATTACCCGTATCATCCTAGAAATTGAATTGTTTACCGCTTTGAATTCTTTTGTGGCTTCAGTTAAAACTAAAAAACTTACCAGACTTAATACGCTATTTGTCATAGTTATAAGCTGTACTCAATAGTATTTACTTGGAAATTCATTTTCCACTAGACCTGTATTTGATTGGTAATACTAGTGGTGTGCTTGAGCACAAATGGCGAGCGAGCCTTCAACCACGCTATTGTTAAACGATTGCTACTAAAATAAAGTCGAGTTTTTAAATTACGTATATACGGTAAAGGGGATTCAATGCCATAGTAACCGCTCCCCACAACTGTTTGAATTGAAAAAGAAGCAAACAAAATCAAGTCACGTCATTTAAACTTTTTCTTTGTGTAGTAGTTGTAATGCACAATACTTTCACACAACTGAACATTCCTACGCAAGACTTACCTTCGATGTTAGTCTAGTGGACAATGAATTTTCAAGTAAACACTGTTGTGTAGGGCTTATAACTGTGACAAATAGCATATTAACTTACCACCGCCACTAACTTAAATAGAAATGGAGCTCCCATAAGTTTTTGAGTTTTAACTGCACCCACAAAAGAATTCAAAGCAGTAAACAATTCAATTTCTAAGGCGATACAGGTAATGATTGCTAAACCGGAGGTTTCTGTTTAGTGAAGATTGGGACGGGATCGAACACTGAGCGAACACAAAAATACGCGAGGGTCAAAGTACAAAATGACATATGTACGTCCAAACATATATATATAAACAAACAAACATCCCCAATTTTCAATTGTGTTACCCCTGAGAGTGTCTCGCTCACTTCGCTCACTCGCCAATTAATGGTCAACTACTATATACTTTTTACATGAACTAAGCTAAAGTATAGTATGTAACAATATTGTAGTTTTATGTAACCTCTAACTAGGCAGGCTCGCTCAATATTTATGCTCAAGCACACCACTAGTTTATATATGTGTGGATGTACGTATGTCATTTTGTACTTTGACCATCACAGTTTTGTGTTTGCTTCGTCGTGTACCCCTTCCCATACCTCCACTAAACAGAATCTTTTGGTTTAGTGATCCAATATCATTCAAGGAAATTGTTGTTTACACCTTTGTATGAGATTCTTTCTGAATGACACAAGATGCACTTAAGTCTTAAAAACGTACTGTTAAACTCAACACTGTGCAGTAATTCTTTAGAACTTCTTGTTTTTTAAAGTCACAAAATGTATGGCAAATGGTTACTATGGTATTGAAACATTTACCAGACGTATTTTTAAAACACCCAGCCATTTTTAGTAGCTGCAAGAGTGTGTTGCATTGTCAAAAGCTACTGGTAATTCAGATGGTCAGATACTACAGAAAATACCAGTACTTGTGGAATTAGGTAAAAAAAAGTAGTTTCCTATTCGTTAGCTGAAGTATATAATGATCACAATGGCTACGTACTTATACTTTTAGAAATAGACTGAGATATACTTTAGAAATGTTTTGTTTGTGCACAGGCTCGCTCACCCTTTGTCCTCAAGCACATCACTAGTTGTATATTTTATTGTTGGCGAGTGTGAAGCTAGCAAGACACTATACATTAGTGCCAAATTGAGAATTGTGGATATTTGTGTTTATTTATTATGTTTGGGTGTACGTATGTCATTTGTACTTTGACCCCCTCATATTTTTTGTATCAGCTCAGTGGTCGACCCCATTGAAAACTCCAAGTATTTACTTGAAAACTCATTGTCCACGAGACCAACCACAAAGGTAAGTCTTGTGAAAGTATGTTCAGTTGTGTATGTGACGGTATTGTGCGTTACAGCTACTATGTAGCTAAACAATATTACGGGGGGGAAAATGAGTTGTTGTTTTTTTTCAATTCAAACAGTTGCGGGGAGTGGTTACTATGGCATTAATCCCCTTTACCATATATGTGTAATTGAAAAACACGACTTTTTTTTTTATCTAGAGTGTTAGGAGTTAAAATCGATCATTTGATAATAGTGTAGTTTTATGCTCGCTCACCATCTGTGCTCAAATGGAACCTAATCAGCAATACACTTGTTTTATAATTCAAAACTAACAAAAAAATGCATTCATTTTTAATATGAGTGATAAGCTAGTTGATTTTTATCCTTCCAATTTTGAATTTGTCACTAATTTTAACTGCCAGTATATGTTTAATTAAACCTTAACACAATGTTTTAGCACAACATGCTAAATAGCATTTGATATTTTCAAAAGATTTCATTCATTTGTTTTAATTGCTTCACTAATCTATTGCATTGCCTGGTTATAGACTTGTACCAAAAGATACAACACTCCATTACATTCACTCAACTCATCATAACTTGTTGAAATTTATAATCAAATACTTTTAAAATTGCATGTCTATGTAATCATTGTCCAAACATTGTATATAAGAGTTTCATAGAAAATAGCCCCTATTGCTTCCATAATAGTACATCCTCAGGATTGCTTGTATCAAAATAGGTGTCCATGTTTTCTAAAGATTCCAGTGGACATATAATGATTCTGTCTCCAACCCAGGTACCAAAACTCTTCCATCCATGCAATTCATATAATGAAATGATACGAATTAGCTTCAGAAACAGACCTGCCATGACACCATTGATGTTGCGAGTTGTTATAATATCCAGTAGTGTTGTTTCTTTTGCTGGATATGCCTTAGGGTCGAGGTACTCCTTCTTATCAAGGTTAGCTACTACCACAGGTCTATGGAATATCTTATTGTCATAGTGATTACACTTGGATACCTCAAGAAAATGATTATATTGGAAAATCTTGGCTAAGTGGTACAGTTCTCCTTCACTTCCTGTCTTCCATTTACCATCAGGTGGAAGGGGACTGTAGTAGGAGAATGGCCCAGTTATTATGAGGCGATCACCAGCCCATGCACCTACATGATGCTGGGAGAGAATAGCAACTTCCAGTCTGTTAACAAGATGGTGAGGTAGAATGTCTCTAAGTTCCTCTGGAACTCTATCTTTACACAGATGTCTTCTCAGATAGTTGAGGCAGCACTGCTGTAGGGTGTTGAGGTTGTCATGATTCCCCAGGTCTACAAGGAGCAAAGCAAGTCTGTATCCAATGTAATCTAGCTGGAAAAAAAGTTCCCTTCCTGTATCATGAGATCCAAGATACATATTCCAGCCACGAATAGTTTGGGATTTGTTAATGTTTGTGATTACTTTTGGGCTATTCATGCCTGCATAGGCCAGCAAGTCCTTCTTCTACACTTCACCTGTTTCTTCTTAACACTCTCAAGTATATACCTGAACTTTGTTGGGCTTTAAATACCCAGCTAGATGGATTTAGCTTGTGCAGGCACATATTTCAAAGGACAATAGAGAACTGAGGTTTCAATTCACCTTGCATACCTGCTAATATAGGACACTTTAGTACTAAATGTACTAATGAAGTTTATTGTGCTCAATTTTCCAACAGGTCTGCCCTATTCAATAACTTATTTACACCTTTATTGTGTAATATCTTTTGCAAAAAAGATGGGAGAATAGATAGCTCAAAGATCTCTCATTTAACCTACTAATCTGAGGATAAAAATTGAATGTTTTTGGGACATGACCTTTTCTAGCATTAAGAAAGATAAATTTTTAATTAGATTTACTCTTTTGTATTGTGACTATGATTTATCCACTCTTCATTTTAGCTACCAAATCACTAGTCAATTTATTCTTTATTACTCATCCCAATTTATGAGGACTAATCTCACTATCTTATCACACCATTTAACTATTCACCTTCTATTTTAATTTCAAAACTAGTTTAGTAGTATGTAGTTGTTGTTGTTTTGTTTGTTTGTTTTTTCTTCAGAATATTTGTACTTCTGTGCACATAAAAACAATTTGAATAGTCCTTGTTAGATTTATTTAAAGTGGGAAAGAGTTTAGGGGAGGAGGACGGAAGGAGAGAAAGAGAAGAGTTATTAAAAAAAACAACAACAAGGTAGTGAAGCCTCATGCAGCAATCAAAGTTCCAACCACCACAGAAAACATGGAAAGTTGTCTCGACTTCTGATGGCAAGCAAGAGGTAGCTGGTTAAGGGTTATTGTGGTGAGATTGAATGGAGTAGAATGCTTTTCATGTTCCGTTATCATAGAATATTATTTGAGCATATTAAGCAGACTTTTCATTGTTCCCATAATACTTAATTTAATCCCTACAAATACGATTTCGGTTCTTATTGAAGTGGAGAATTTTTGTCATATGAGAGGACTGCTGTCTTTTGGCAGACAACAATGCAGTTGCAAGATATACCCAAATCTAGTTTTTGAGTCCCAATGGTATTATAGCACTATGAAGTTTGAACTATCCCTTTCCTACATTGTCTAAAACTACAACTTGCAAGTGAGCCATTCTGGGCACTGTATTTCATGACTGGACTTAAGTATAGCACTAGAGAACCAAGGATAAGGGAACCTGGAGTTATGATCCTTTCTATCCCTCAAACTTGTAGAAGTCTCTAAAGCCATAGTCACCAATTCTGAAGGTCCTCAGATCTAGGTCCTGATGAAGAACTGTCCTGGCACACACCCTCTGGGCAGGCGCCATTACATTAGGGTGGTTTCAAATCTGATGGTATAATGAAGGCGAGCATGTGGTGGGATGAAGTCTGCATCTCCATAGCCAGCCGGCCCCAAAATATCATTCTGGAGATATCAAATCCTTTTAATGCACTTCTATTTTCATAGAGTGATAGGTACAAAGAGTAAAAAACATATAAAGGCAAATAATAGACATAAAGAAATACTCGTAGAACTGATAGCTGGGTAACAAATGTAGAAACTAGCAGACCGTGATCAACCAACATAAAATACATGCATGAATTGTGGAATACTGATGCTCTATCATAAGTAACTTCATTGCTAAAATTATGGATCTATAGATACCACCCATTGAACTCCACCCATACTACATTCAGTGGGTGCTTCTATCGGTTACTCAGCACTTCAGAAAGTGCTTCACTATTTTCAGTGGCATTTTTTATGTTATCTATCACGCCTTCAGGTTCCTCATGTCCTTATCCTTTTCTTTCTGGTCATCACAAGCCAAATTAGATAAAGAGCTCCTAGAATTTTCTCCTTTATCCCATTAGATGATTGTTGAAAAAGGAAGGAAGGTTTTATATTACTAAGGTTAACTTCCATCTAATGCCTGTACTGGTTTTTTGCCTCCAAACAATAGGACATCCGGTCAAGTTTTCCCGCAATTCCATCATATGGCAAATCGTAATGTCAGTCACTTGGCCAGAATAGATGCAGTAGCCAGAATTATATTTGATACTAATGCACCCATTGATACTCCACCAATCTTCAATACTGTGAGTTTCACAATTCAGCTAATAAATATAGGTATAACTCAATCGTTTTCTTTAGATTGATAGTAGCTACCCTGAAGTTAACCTAACCGTCAATAAAGCATTACTAAATGCTGGTGTGATGTCAGTCAGTCTGCTTAAGAAAGAATCTAGGTCAGGAACAAAGAAGTGGACTTCTACAGAGTCACTAAAATATTTTCAGCCAACTACGGTCAATTTTTTTCTCTATTTTCTTCTCATTGGGTATTTGTTTTTCCTCAGGTTATAATTATTATTTTATACCATGGTTGCTGCGGTAACACCCATGGATTAAAAGTGATATTTTCCCGGTGATTTTTCCTGGGGCTATGATATTTTCCCCGGTGCGGTGTCAAGCGAATTCTTCCGTGTTTCCGGCCCAAAATTAAAATTCAATTAAAATTCAATTGAAGCACGCCAGAAAGTTTACTTTAGCAAGTTTACTTTAGCAAGTTTACTTTAGCATTGTAGCTGCCAGCTGTTATCTCCAGATCTAACTCTACCTGGGCTGCTCAGCAGTAAGCAGTAAAGCAGCTAGCTGTGGTAAATTCCTGTGGTATGAGAGCGGCAGGAGAGTTATATGTGATAGGGCTGGTCCCATATAGGTGGATATGAGAGCAGTGTCCTTCGTCCTTGAAGGATTTGGTACTGCTCTATTGTTTGTCCTTGAAGTGTCTTGCCATTTATATAACATTATATTTTGTAATAAAAATCTGTTGTGGTTATGTAATTATGCTCTGTTGGACATGTGCAAGGTCAGCTGCTCTATTAAGTTATTTGTAGATGTATGGTATCAGGTTTGATGTCAATTCCAGCTTCAAATGCTGACAGTTAGAGGGGTTTTTTTTCCATGTTGAGAAAAGGGCATACAGATCAAGGATCAACTCTTAAACAATGAACAATAGTTCCTTTAATGGCCATAACTTCAACTGTGACATTACACAATTTTCTATGAAGAACTATTCAATATGTGCAAAAAAAACTGTTACTTCATAACAAAAATAAAATTCCAATTAATATGGGTGTTGTTTGGGTGTGGCTATACTAATTAGGGGAGTGGTGATTAATGGGTGCAGTTTGTCCTTGAATAATCTTT